>Ga0164242_10000157_pt1 | contig 83478 bp, 71 predicted proteins | sample OricomgcompostMG_FD_108783 | JGI IMG/M metagenome (GOLD analysis project Ga0164242, IMG submission 108783) | Miracle-Growth compost microbial communities from Emeryville, California, USA - Original compost - Miracle growth compost (MG) ... | reverse complement strand
TCTAACCGCAGATCCTTCGACTCCGCTTCGACTCCGCTTCGACTCCGCTTCGACTCCGCTTCGACTCCGCTTCGACTCCGCTTCGACTCCGCTTCGACTCCGCTTCGACTCCGCTTCGACTCCGCTTCGCTTCGCTCAGGATGACACCTTATGCAGAACTTGCCAGATCTATGGAGACGCTTATACCTCGAAGTGCTCCCATCGTTCGCGCATGGTATCTGCGATCTCGTCGTAGCGGTCGGCGTGGCGAATGGGCGTGAGCAGGGGGTCCCAGCGGCTGATCATGGGGTAGTTGATGAAGCCTTTGCTCATGGCTTTTTCGATCCAGTCGAGCGAGGCGGCGGTGTCGCCCATCAGGGCGTAGCACTGGGCTGCGTTCCAGGAGTAGTGCGGGTCGCAGGCTACGATCTCAAGTAGTTCCTGGTTGACGGCGGTTGCGAAGGCTTGGCCGTCGGAGGCGAGCGCTGCCTGCATGATGGCGCCGAGTTGCGCAAAGAAGTGAGTGGCATCGATCTGCTGAATGGCCTGGAACTGCGTGATGGCTTCCTGATCGCGGCGGAGGAGGGCGAGAATCTGGCCGCGGCACCAGAGCAGCATGGTGTTGGAGGGATCGAGGCGGATGGCCTCTTCAAACGAGGGTAGAGCTTCGGCGAAGTCGCCGCCCATGAGCGAGAGCAGGCCGGGGATGAAGCGGTAGACAGGGGTGAGTGGATCGATCTCGAGGATGCGGCGGGCGAGGGGCATGGCGGCGTGCGCCTTTCCGCTGAGTCCGCACACGGCCGAGTACCAGCTGAGGGTGTCGGAGTCGTTGGGGTCGGCGGCGATGGCGCGCTTGAGCAGACGGACGGCCTGCTGGCTGTCGCCTTCATGCACGCAGATAAGGCCGAGCAGGCGATGGGCAGGCGCGGAGTCGGGGTCGATCTCAAGGGCCTGGGTGGCGCAGTCGCGGGCTTTCGAGAGGTAGGAGGTGTCGGACGAGATGCCGGCGTTGATGTACTGCCAGTAGACCTGTCCCTTGGTTGCGAGCAGCAGGGCGTTTTTGCCGACGATCTTTTCGCCTGTGTTGAGGTACTCGAGAGCGCGGGCGAGAGCATCGGCGGAGTAGTTGAGGATCTCGTGCTTCGCCATGAGGTAGAAGCGATATGCCTCGACATCGGGCAGGGGCCGCTCGTGCATGTGCTTCTCTTCGGAGGGCGTCAGCTTGATCTTGAGGGCGTTGACGATCTGTCGGGAGATGTTCTCCTGGATGGCGAAGACGTCGTCGAGGGTGCCGTTGTACTTGTCGGCCCAGAGGAGGGATTCGCTCTCGGGATCGATGAGCTGGGCAGTGACGCGGATGTTGGGCTTGCCGTCGCGCGCGGTGTTGTTGAGCCGGACGGAGCCTTCGAGCACGTAGCGAACGTTGAGATCGCGGGCGATCTTGCGGGGCGAGTCGTGCGTGCCCTTGAGCTGCATGGCCGAGGCGCGGCAGATGATGCGCAGGGAGCGGACGCTGGAGAGATCGGTGATGATTTCTTCGGTCAGGCCGTCGCAGAAGTAGTCGGTGCTGTTGTCGGCGGGCAGGGTGGTAAAGGGCAGCACGACGACGGAGGGCGATGCGGTGTCGTCTTTGTAGTCCACCAGCATGGTGGGCAGGGTAAAGGTGTAGCTGGAGCGGACTTTCGAGAAGGGCTCAAGCGCCTGAATGAATTCTGGCGCCTGCTGGAAACGCGCTTTCGGGTCTTTGGCGAGTGCGCGCTCGATGACCGGGAGGATGGCCGGGGGAAGGTCGGCGCGGAAGTCGGCCAGCGGACGGGGCGGGGTGTGCAGGATGGAGTCGAAGACGGCGTAGGGTGTGGTGCCGGGGAAGGGCAGAGATGCGGTGAGCATCTCGTAGAAGACGACACCGGCGGCCCAGAGATCGGCGCGGTGGTCGACGGGGCGGGAGAGGACCTGCTCGGGCGCCATGTAGCTGATGGTGCCGACGAGGACCCCGGTCTCGGTCATGGCGCGGGCGATGTGGGGTCGGCGTGCCAGGCCGAAGTCGACGATCTTGAGCTCGCCGTCGGGATTGACGATGAGGTTGGACGGCTTGATATCGCGGTGGATGATGCCCTTGGCGTGGGCGTGCTGGAGGCCGGAGAGAAGCTGGATGGCGATGAGCGAGGCGGCGGAGAGATCGAGCGGGGAGCGGGCGATCTGCTGGGCGACGGTCTCGCCTTCGTAGAAGGCCATGACGAGAATGATCTGTCCGTCGGCAAGTTCTTCGATGTGGTGAACGCGGCAGATGTTGGGGTGGTCGAGGACGCAGGCGGCGCGGGCTTCCTCAAGCAGACTGCGCTTGAGGGCGGGATCGGAGATGGCGGAGGGCGCAACGCTTTTGAGAGCGACGGTGCGGTGGAGGAGAAGGTCTTCGGCCTTGCACACGACGCCCATGGCCCCGGCGCCGAGACGTTCAAGGACCCGGTAGTGCGAGATGGTCTGACCTTCGATCATGTGCTGCCGTGTGTGACTTTCCTACGACGCTCTCAGGGTGTGCAGTCTGAGCTCCGTCGAGGTGGCGTGCATGGCCAGCAACTCTTCGAAGACAGAGGCTACACCGTCGATGGTGTGAAAGGCGCTGAGGGCGACGTACATCTGCTGCTCTTCGGAGAGCGGCATGGAGTCCAGCGTCCGGTTGAGATCCGCGATGTGATGCGGATCGTTATCCGCATGGGCCATGAGGCAGCGGAAGGCCGTCTTCGGAAGACGTGTGCGCTTCCGTATGGCTTCGAGCTGGTCGGCGAGCGGGGGATAGCCTTCGAGGACGATAAGATAGCCGAAGACGGTGACCGGGTGAATGTGAAGTGCCCAGAAGTATTGCGCTCCGAGCAAGGAGACGACCGCGGGAACCGGAGGCGTCGAGGCGACCTGTGCGGGATCGATTCCGAGGGTGCCAATATCGTCCAGTAGCCAGTCGTCGTGGTCTTTTTCTTCGAGGATGTGCTGCTCGAGGTAGGGAGCGACGATGCGGGCGACGGGATCGCCGGGAAGTGTGAGGGCGCGGTCGCGCGCCGTCTGCATGAGGTGCAGGCCGGCCTGCATGACGCGGTGGAGCTGGACGAGGAAGATGGGCAGCAGGCGGGCGAGCTCGGGATGGTTCCAGAACTCATCGCTGGCAAGGTTCAGCCGGCCTTCGGCGAGGCGGATTTTTGCCCAGAGGACGTCGCTGTTTGAGGGAAGCATGGGAGACTTTCCAGGAGACGGAGTGCGTATGCGATCGAGGGCCGCTTTGAGGTGGAGCGGCAGCCCTCACGAGAGCATTGGGATCGCGGACTAGACGGGGAAGTTGGGACGGGCCCCGGCCTTGGTGTCGAGCGGCGCGTCGCCCAGCTTCTTGCGGAGCTTGATGAGGGTGCTGACCTCGGCGGCGCTGAGCTTGTTGATGACGGCCTGATCGTGGTCGGCGACGTTTTCCTGGGGGATGACTCCGGCGGCGGTGAGGCGCTCGAGGTTCGAGACCCTGGGGGTGGACTTCTTCTTGATGGTCTTTTTGGCCGGAGCCTTCTTGATGGCCTTCCTGGCCACCGCCTTCTTAGCCGCCTTCTTTGCGGGTGCCTTCTTCTTGAGAGCTTTGCTGGTTGCCACGGTCTTTCTCCTTATAAGCCTGAGTTCTTCTCAGGACAGACGAACGTTGATACGGGCCCGGAACAAACACAAAATGCAGTTGAGTCTTGGGCAGAAGTATACGTGATGCAGGGAGGAACAAACGATGCTTTTGAGCAGAAGTTTCAGTGAGTTGTCGGGGCTTGGTGTGCGCTGGCTTACGGGATCGTTATCTCGACGAAGTTGCGGCCTGCATAGAGACGAAAGCTGTGTCCGTCGGGTGAGGGAAGGATCTGGAGCGGAGTTGGGCGATGCAGGGCGGCGTCGTGCGTGGAGGCGGCGGTGAACAGATCGTGGGCCCCGATATCCATAACGACGAACTGATTGTTGGCGATGAAGCCGCAGCCGTAGGCTCCGGGTGCAAGTGGATGGCCGCCGATGGTTACGGCAGATTCGGTGATGAGATAGGCCTGGTACTTCTGCTGGACGGAGCTGGAGTAGCCGGAGGTATCGACGAGGGCGGCAAGGAGGAATGCGTCTTTCGAGAGGCGGATGCCGGCGGAGTTGCGCGTCTGGATGGAGGCGGACTGGCCCCGGAAGAAGACGGAGGGGGGCAGCAGGGCTCCGGCCTCGGCCGCCTTCAGGATGGTGGAGTTCGCGGAGGATGCTGTTGCCTGCGCGAGAACGATGGGAGCGCACAGGGACAATGACAGAGCGAGGGTAAGGAGTCGGCGTATCATGCGCTGCCCATCGTACTTGGCCAAAGGAACCGCTGCAACGATATGCGAAACCGATCCTCTTCAATAGCCCTGGATGAGTGACGGGAGCGTGCTCCGATTGAGATGGCGGGTGGTGGGAGCGCTGATCTGGAGGCGATCGAGGATAGGGTCGGGGTCGTAGTCGCGGTAGGCCGCGGCTGCTGCGCGCATCTTTGCTGTGCGGGCGATCAGGGTGTTCATCTGCAGGTAGACCGCGTTGGTCCAGCCGAAGCCGACGACGTTGCTCTTGTATCCGGTGGCGACGGCGACGTTGGCCGATCCGCTGACGACGTTGTACTTCTCGCGGATGGTGCCGTCGCGGAGAAAGTTTTCGAGGATAGTTCCGGAGAACTTGCGCGAGATGCGCGCGGCATCGGAATCGAAGCGGTACTGTGACAGTCCCTTGATGGTGAGCCAGGTGGTAGGGGCCCAGCCATAAGGCAGGTCCCACTGGGTCCCGGAGTCGAAGTCGCTCATTGCGATTCCTCCTGCCCGCTCGAAGAGGGGAAGATGAAGGCGAAGTTGCGCGGCCTGTGCAGGGGAGGCGAGCCCGGCCCAGAGGGGATAGAACGCGGTGATGTAGCTGTAGGTGGAGGGCCGCTGGTGGACGAAGTCGTAGTCGTAGAACATGCCGGCTTTTTCGTCCCACAGGAATTTGTTGATGGCCTGCTTCCGTGCGTCTGCGCGCCGGTTCCACTCGGCTGCCTCGTCCGGCCTGTGGAGCAACGCGGCGAAGTGCGCCATATCGCGCTCGTATTTGTAGAGGAGACTGTTCAGGCAGACAGGAGCATAGTCCTGGGTGGATCCGCTGAAGGGGCCGAAGCGGAAGCTGGGGTCGAAGCCAGACTCGCGCATGGCGCGATCGCCGCGGTAGAAGGCGGCGGTAAGGCGATGGCCATCGACGTGCGCGGCGGCGCAGACCTTCGACAGCGCGATATCGCAGCTGGTCTTTGCCAGCTCGGCTGCCTGGGCGGGGGTGGGGTCGTCGGGAGCCTCGATGAGGTAGTCGGTGTGGACGCTGGGATGGGAGAGCAGCCAACGGATGACGTCGGGATAGTAGGTACTGTCGTCGGCCATCTCCGGCACGGGACCTGCACCGACGTCGAAGTATCGCGCGAGGCCGGTGTCGCCGGCGAGATGCGGCTCGGTGATCCAGACGTTGTAGTCCCGTTTGGCGTAGTCGTAGGCGCGGGCGAGCCAGGCGCGGGAGACGGGGTGTCCGTAGGGATGCTCGTAGACCTCGCGAATCATTGAGGTCAGAAAGGGGGGCTGGGAGCGGGTGAGCTGGTAGGTGCGGTTGGCGTTGAGGATCGAACCGTAGTTTTCGATCTCGAAGAAGAAGTTTTCGACCATGCCGCGGGCAAGATCGGTGCGGTGATCGGCGACCAGTCCCAGGATGATGAAGTAGCTGTCCCAGCCATACATCTCGTTGAAGCGCCCGCCGGGAACGACGTAGGGGTGAGGCAGATAGAGGAGACCTTCCTCTTTCAGATCCGAGGCCGTGACGTCTCCCATGTGGGTAATTTTGCGCGGCAGATTTCGGACCTCTACCTTGCAGTCGCGCTGCATGGCCTCGACAGAGGTCGGGATGGCCATGCCGACGGGCAGATACAGAACCGGCACAGTCGTGACCTTGGGATCGACGATGGACTTGCAGCTGAACATGGAACGCGAGAGCGTGTTCCAGCTGTTGTGGATATACGAGAGGATCTTCGCTTTCCCGGAAGCAGAGTGGCCCTGAGGTTCTGCCTGCATTTCCGGCGTCGCCAGGGCGCAGAGGAGCAGCAGCAACAAGGGGAGGCGAAGGGAGTGCTTCATTGAATGTCTCCGCTGTTTTGAATCGCGCAACACAGAGTATTGTAAGTGCCTGCGAATACGCAGAAGCGTTTTCTGAGAGACAGGTGCGGCCTGCAGCGCGCTGGGGCGTAGGTTCGTGAAAGATTGCTTGCAGAAAACCGTGTTTCAATAGAGACTTATTTTCGGAAAGGGAACCGAGACCCATGGCACAAAACGATACGGCAACGTCAAAACAGCAAAAGGTGTGGGAGGCTCTGGACCGTTTTCGCATTGAGATCCCCTCGTGGGGATTTGCCAATACCGGAACGCGCTTCGGGAAGTTTATTCAGAGCGGCGCTGCGACCAGCATCGAGGAGAAGTTTGCCGATGCCGGGGAGGTGAATCGCCTGACGGGAGCGAGCCCGACGGTGGCGCTGCACGTTCTTTGGGATGTTCCGAACGGAACGGGCGATGTGGAGAAGATTCGTTCGCTCGAGAAGCAGCACGGGGTGAAGGCGGGATCGATCAATCCGAACCTGTTCCAGTCGCAGGAGTACAAGTTTGGCTCCATTGCGAGTCCGAATGCTGCGGTCCGGAAGATGGCGCTCGACCACCTGCTGGGGTCGGTCGAGATTGGCCGTGCTTTAGGGACGCGCGATATCTCGATCTGGGTCTCGGATGGGTCGAACTATCCCGGCACGCAGTCCATCAGCCGGCGCATTGGCTGGATGGAAGAGGTGCTCTCGGCCATGCACGCAGCGACGACCGAAAGCCAGCGTCTGCTGGTGGAGTACAAGCCGTTCGAGCCTGCGTTTTATCACACCGATATCGCGGACTGGGGGATGGCGCTGCATCTGGCGCAGAAGGCGGGTCCGCGCGCGAAGGTGCTGGTGGACACGGGACACCATTATCAAGGGACGAACATCGAGCAGATTGTCGCCTGGCTGTTGCACCTGAACGCGCTTGGTGGGTTCCACTTCAACGATCGCAAGTATGCGGATGACGACCTGACGATCGGGTCGATTGATCCGTACCAGGTCTTTCGGATCTTCCACGAGATTTTGAGTGCGCCGGAGTCTGCGACCGAGGGGATTGCTTACATGATTGACCAGAGCCACAACCTGAAGGGCAAGATGGAGGCGATGGTACAGAGCGTGGTCACCGCGCAGGAACTGTATGCACGGGCCGCGATGGTCGATCGCGAGGAGTTGGCGAAGTTGCAGGATGAGTGCCGTCTGATGGAGGCGGAGGAGCTGTTCCGCGACAGCTTCTGGACAGACGTGAGGCCGATGGTGCGTACGTGGCGCGAGGCGCGTGGGCTGCCGGCGAATCCGCTGGCAGCTCTGCGCGAGGGCGGATATGTGGAGCGAATTGAGAAGGAGCGCGAGCAGAAGAACCGCGGTTCGGTTTCGAGTTACGCGTAGGGTCGTCTTCTCAGGAAGAAGATTTGAGCGGTTCGGGTGATAATGGTCGCGAACTACTGAAGGAGCTGTACGCGTTGGCCAAAACATCAAAGCGCCTCTACCTTATCCCGGTCCTCTCGAAGTCGCTGGACATTCTGGAGTTGTTGCAGGCCGAAAATCGGCCGATGTCGCTGGAGACGATTCATCGCCGCACCCGGATCTCGAAGACAACCGTGTACAGGGTCCTGAAGACGTTTGTTCATCGAGGTTACCTGGCGCAGTCGCCGGACGGCATGTACCGGCATGTGATGCGGCCCAAGAAGCTGCGCTTCGGTTTCGCCGGACAGAGCGCGGACATGCCTTTTTCAGAAGAGGTGACCCGCAGTCTGCGGGATGCAGCGGCGTCTGCCGGGGTCGACCTGGTTGAGCTGGATAATCGCTACGATGCCGCCACGGCCGTGCAGAATGCGGAGGAGTTTATCCGCGACCGCGTGGACCTGATCATCGAGTTCAACGTCGAGCAGTCGGTGGCGGCGATTATCGGAGACAAGGTTGCGTCGGCGAATATTCCCCTGATTGCAATCGATATTCCGCATCCGAATGCGACGTACTTCGGCGTGGACAATTACAGGGTGGGAGTGGATGCCGGCGAGATGCTGGCGCGCCATGCGCAGACGGAGTGGAACGGCAAGGTGGACCGGGTGATCGGACTGGATCTTCCGGAGGCGGGCCTGCTGGTACAGGGGAGGATCTCCGGTGCGTTTGAAGCGGTTCGTTCGGCGTTTCCGGAGCTTGGGGCGGACGTGTTTCTTCGGCTGGACGGTCGCGGTATGCGCGAGACCAGCGCCCGGCTGATTACCGAGTATCTTGAGAATCATCCACGGGAGCGTCACATCCTGGTGGCGGCGGCTACGGATACGAGCGCTCTGGGCGCAGTGGATGCGGCGCGTCAACTGAAGCGCCAGCGGCACCTGGTGGTGGTGGGGCAGGACTGCATCGCGGAGGCGCTGGAGGAGATTGAGTCCGGAACCTCGCCGCTGATCGCATCGGTTTCGCATGAGACAAATGCCTACGGACCGAACCTGATGCAACTGGGGCTGTCGCTGCTGAAGGGGCAGATCGTTCCTCCTTATAACTACGTTTCGCACAAGCTGGTGACGCGTACGTTGTCGCAGCAGGAGGCTTAGCGGTAGGAGGCCTATTCTGCCGGCAGGATGGTGGGCGGGTGCTATGAGGTAGACTGCCGCGGGGCCAATGATTTCCAATACGAAACATTTGCTGTATTGGTCGCTGCTGTGGAATGATGGTGGTCGAATTTCTGAAGGAGAAGACTCGATGGGTGCGGCAGGGAAACTGAAGTTTCTGGAAGACAAATGGGATGACGCGGTGGCGGCAAAGCTCGACCCACCGGAACTTCTGCGATATCGCAGCAATCTGCTGGGTTCGGATCTGCGCATCACGAACTTCGGGGGCGGCAATACGAGCTCCAAGCTGGATGAGATTGATCCGGTTACGGGCGAAACGGTCAAGGTGCTGTGGGTGAAGGGCTCGGGTGGAGACCTGGGGAGCATCAAGCGTGCGGGTTTTGCCACGCTGTATCTGGACCGCCTGCTGGCTTTGGAGAAGCAGTACAAGGGGGTCGCGGAAGAGGACGCGATGGTGGCGCTGTATCCTCTGGTGACCTTCAACAACAATCCCACGGCGGCCTCGATCGATACGCCGCTGCATGGCTTCCTTCCTTTTGCGCATGTGGATCACCTGCATCCCGACTGGGGTATTGCTTTGGCAGCTTCGGCCAACGGCAAGCAGAAGATGGAGGAGTTCAACAAGGAGTTCGGGCACAAGCTGGCTTGGCTGCCGTGGCAGCGTCCGGGCTTTGAGCTGGGGATGATGCTGCGGAAGATTGTCCAGGAGACGCCGGGCTGCGATGGCGTGGTGCTGGGCGGACACGGCCTGTTTACGTGGGGCGAGACGCAGCGCGAGTGCTATCTGAATACGATTACGATTATCGATCAGCTGGGGCAGTTTATCGAGCGCCATGCCTCGCAGCCGAACTACACGCGTTTCGGCGGAGCCGCGGTCAAGTCTCACGATGAGCGCCAGAAGGTGGCTGCAGAGGTGATGCCTTACCTGCGGGGCGCCGTCTCGCGCAAGCAGCGCTGGATCGGGAGCTTCACCGATTCGGACGCAGTGCTGAATTTTGTGAATTCGAAGAATGCCGAGCAGCTGGCGCACCTGGGAACGAGCTGTCCGGATCACTTTATCCGAACTAAGATCCGGCCGATGTTTTTGAAGTGGGATCCGGCGGGTGATCCGAAGGAGATTCCGGCGATCATCGAGACGTCGCTTGAGACGTATCGCGCTGAGTACTCGGAGTACTACCAGAAGCATGCGCTTGCTGATTCGCCAAAGCAGCGCGATGCCAGCCCCACGGTGGTTCTGCTGCCGGGAGTAGGCATGTTTACGTTCGGCAAGAACAAGACTGAGGCACGGCTTACGGGCGAGTTCTACATCAACGCCATCGGCGTGATGCAGGGTGCGGGCGCACTGGGCGGAGGCGTGGAGTGCAAGGACATTCCGCAGGCCGGCCCTGCGGCTTCGGCAGACCAGTTTACGGTGTACGACAACTACGTTGCGCTTCCGCCGAGCGAGGCCTTCCGGATTGAGTACTGGGCACTAGAAGAGGCGAAGATTCGTCGTCAGCCGCCGGAGAAGCAGTTGAGCCGCCAGGTTGCGCTGATTGTGGGTGGCGGCAGCGGAATCGGCCACCAGGTGGCGCTGATTGCCGCCGAGCGTGGCGCTCACGTCATGGTGGCGGACCGCGATGTTGCGGGTGCGGAGAAGGTCGCGGAAGAGTGCAAGGCGATCGCGGGCAAAGAGGCGGTCGGCTTCACCTCGATCGACATTCGCGATCGGAAGGCGATCCAGGCTGCGCTGGAAGCGACAGTCAGGCAGTTTGGCGGTATCGACATCATCGTCAACACGGCGGCGATGTTCCCGTCGTCGCCGGATGGCATCATTAGCGATGCGCAATGGGCGCTGACGCTCGAGGTGAACGTCACGGCCAACTACCTGCTGGCGGATGAAGCGAAGAAGATCCTCAAGGCGCAGGGTCTTGATGGAAGCATCGTCCTGACCAGCTCCGCCAATGCTGTTGTCGCGAAGCGTGGGAGCGAGGCTTACGACGTCAGCAAGGCGGCTCTGAGCCATCTTGTGCGTGAGCTTGCGGTCAGTATGGCGCCGAAGGTCCGTGTGAATGGCATCAGTCCGGCGACTGTGGTCAAGGGATCGACGATGTTCCCGCGCGATCGCGTGAAGGCATCGCTGACGAAGTACAACATTCCGTTCAGCGAATCGGCCAGCGATGATGAGCTGCGCAACGCGCTGGCGCAGTTCTACGCAGAGCGTACGCTGACGCACACTCCGATCGATCCGAAGGACTGTGCTGAGGCGATCATGTTCCTGGCCGGTCCGCTGACGAAGTGCACCACAGGCCACATTATTCCGGTCGATGGCGGTCTGGTGGAGGCTTATCTGCGATGAGCGAGGGGAAGGGGACGCAGCTCCCCGAGGATCGGCGGGCCTCTATCGCGGTCGATCTGGGTGCGGAGAGCTGCCGGGTAAGTCTGCTGCGCTGGCGTGACAGCTCGCCGCAGATTGAGTTGGTCCATCGCTTCGGGAACGGTCCGGTGCAGCGGCAGGATGGTCTGCACTGGCCCCTGGAGCAGATCGTCGAGGGCGTCGAAGAAGGATTGCGGATGGCCGCCGGGCTTGCACCGGAGGGCGTCCGCTCGATCGCGGTAGACGGCTGGGCCGTCGATTATGTGCGGCTGAACGACGACGGCGTTCCGTTGGCGGAGCCGTTCTGCTACAGAGATGAGCGAAACGTCCGCGCCGAAACCGACCTCCATAAGAAGATCCCTGCCGCCCGCCTGCGGGAGATCACCGGCGTACAGAAGCTTTCGATCAACACGGTGTATCAGCTCTATGCCGATCGGGAGGCAGGCTATGCGCCGTCGCGTTGGCTGAATCTCCCTGAATATATGCTGGCGCGGCTAGGCGGAGCGCCGGTTGCCGAGTTCACGAACGCGACACACAGCCAGATGATTGACATGCAGAGTCGCCAGTGGAGTGAAGAGATCTTCCGCGAGGCCGGCCTGAAGCTGGAGCTTGCGCCCAAGATTGTTCCTCCGGGGACCCGGCTGGGCAAGGTATCCGGTCGGCTGAAGGAGCTGCGGGCGTTTCAGGACACGGAGCTTATCGCGCCTGCGTGTCATGACACTGCCTCAGCGATTGCAGGTATTCCTGCGTTGGGCGAGGACTGGGCTTATATCAGCTCCGGTACGTGGTCACTGGTGGGGGCGCTGACGGCTCACCCGGTGGATAGTCCGGCGGCACGCGCCGATAACTTCACGAATCTGGGCGCAGTGGGCGGAGCTAACTGCTTCCACAAAAATGTGAACGGGATGTGGCTGTTGAAGCAATGTGAGAACGCTTGGGCGGAGCGGGGCTATACGCCGGGAGTCGTTGAGTTGTTGCGCTGCTGCGAAGGTATAGCGGCGCCAAAGACTCTGCTGGATGTAGACGATCCTGACCTGTTGCTGATGGGCGAGATGCCGCAGCGCATTAATCGTCAACTGAGGGCAAAGGGCGCTGAGCTTCTGGATGAATCGCCTGAGGGCGCGCCGCAGATGGTCGCGCTGATTATGCACAGCCTGGCCTCGCGATATGCGGAGGTGCTGGCGCGAGTGGAGCAGCACACGGGCAAGAAGCTGCAAAGGCTGTTCGTGGTGGGCGGCGGCTCGCGAAATGCGCTGCTCAATCGCCTGACGGCTGAGAAGACGGGGTTGGAGGTCTGCTGCGGTTCGGCGGAGAGCTCGACCGTTGGCAACTTTGCCGTTCAGCTGGCCACGCTCGAGTCGTCGGCTTCGCCGGCTTCTTCCGAGTTTGCAGCGGAGGTTTACAGATGGGCCTCGCTGCTGTCCTGAATCTGATTGAGGTTGTGAATCGATGAGACGCATCGTGGGTGATTGCAGAGGTCCTCTTTATCTGGCTGCGCTAATGGCGGCAGTTGGCACAGCAGCGGCGCCTTCGCTGAACGCGCAGCAGAGCGTGGATCAGCTGAGGCATGAGTTTGCAGAGCCGCCCGCTGATGCGCGACCGATGGTCCGCTGGTGGTGGTTTGGCCCGGCGGTGACGAAAGAGGAGATCGCCCGCGAGATCCACCAGATGCATGAGGGAGGCTTTGGGGGCTTTGAGCTGGCATCGGTCTATCCGCTCGCTCTGGACGACCCGGAAAAGGGGATTCGCAATCTTCCCTATGGTTCGCCTGAGATGGTGGATATGCTGCGTTTTGCGCGTGAGCAGGGAAGCGCGCTCGGTATGCGTGTTGATCTGACCCTTGGGAGTGGATGGCCCTTCGGCGGTCCGCAGATTCCTATCGATCTTGCCGCGGGACGCCTGAAGATCGTTGCCGCCGCACTGCCGGTCGTGAAGCTGCCCGCGATGGCCGAGGGAGATGCTCCAGTCGCGGCCTTCATCGCAAAAGGAACGCCGGAGCACTACGATGCCACGACAGCCCGGCAGATCAACTACCCCGATGCGACCGGATCGCTCCCAAAAGCATCGGCTGAGCCACAGGTGCTGCTGCTGTTCATCAGCAGCCATACGCGCCAGATGGTGAAACGCGCGGCAGTTGGCGGCGAAGGGTTCGTCCTCGACCACATGTCGCGTGAGGCGATCGACAAGCATCTCCACACGGTGGGCGATGCGCTGATGGGAGGCTTCACCGATGATCCTCCGTACGCGATCTTTTCGGATTCGCTGGAGGTCTATGGAAGCGACTGGACCCGCACGCTTCCAGAGGAGTTCAAGAAGCGCCGCGGATATGATCTGATCCCGCACCTGCCGGAGCTTGCGCAGGGTGGAAGCGCCCAGGCCGAGGCCGTGCGCCACGACTGGGCGGAGACGCTCTCGGATCTTGTTCGCGAAAACTACTTGCGGCCAATGGCGGAATACGCCACGGCGCATCACACGAAATTCCGCTCGCAGACATACGGGACACCTGCTGCGACGCTCACGGATGAATTTGTACCGCAACTGCCTGAGGGAGAGGGCCCGCAGTGGGACCGCTTCTCGTTCACGCGATGGGCTTCTTCAGCCAATCACGTCTTCGGCAACAACGTGACCTCGGCGGAGACGTGGACGTGGCTGCACTCGCCGGCATTTCGAGCGACTCCGCTGGACATGAAGGCGGAGGCGGACCGCATGTTTGTCGAGGGCGTCAACCAGATCATCGGTCATGGCTGGCCTTATTCGCCTGCGTACGCAAAGGAGCCGGGGTATTCCCTCTATGCGGCTGCTGTCTTCAATGCGCATAATCCGTGGTGGCCGGTGATGCCGGACGTAACGAAGTATCTGCAGCGCGTGAGCTGGATGCTGCGGCAGGGGCAGCCGGCAAACGATGTGGCGATGCTGCTGCCGGAGGATGATGCGCAGGCCGACTTCCGTCCGGGTCACGTCTTGGTGACAGACGCGATGAAGACGAAGATCACGTCCGCGCTGATGCATGCCATCATCGACACCGGTCACAACGTCGACTACATCGACGGCACGGCGCTGTCGCGTCTTCACGGTCATCCACTGCTGATTGTGCCGCCTACGCAAAGGATGCATTTGGAGGCAGCGCGGCAGTTGGAGAAGTATTCGAGCGGTGGTGGCAAGATCCTCTTCGTTGGCGAGACACCCTCGATGGCAACGGGACTGTCGGATGCGAAGGATAGCGCAGAGGTCAAGTCCATCATCGCAGGCCTGAGTGCGAAGTCCGTTCATGTGCAGAGCGAGACGGAGCTGCCCGAGGCAATTGATCGTGCACTTGCTCCTGATTTCGACGTCAAGGCGGCTGCGGGAGCGGTGGGATTCATTCACCGCCGTCTGCCGGGCGCGGATGTCTACTTCATCGCAAATACTTCAGCGCAAACGCAGACGCTTCCGCTGCACACCGCAAGCAGATACAAGACTGCAGAGTGGTGGAACCCGGAGGACGGCGCTGTTACGACGGCTGATATGGGCAAGCCTTTCTCGCTCGAGCCGTATGGCTCCCGGCTATTGATCCTGCACAACGGTCCTGCTTCGCCGGGGGGTAACGGCGCCAGGGAATTGGTCGCCGAGACAAGTGCTGCTATTGAGCTGGGACACTGGACGGCAGAGTTTCCGGGGAGCAAGGGGTCTCCTGCTTTGCCGTCGAAGACCAACGCCGGCACGGTGTGGACCGACGACGCGACGAAGAAGTTCTACTCGGGTGAGGTGCGGTACCGGACCAGCTTCGAGGCTCCTGCTGCAAAACCCGGTGAGCACTTTGTGCTCCGATTCGCGGAGGGCAAGCCGCTCAAGGACACGCGGCCGCCGAATGCGAATGGAATGCGTGCCTGGTATGACGCTCCTATCCGTGAGGCAGCGATTGTTTATCTGAACGGCAAGCGGGTCGGGTCCTTGTGGCATCCGCCGTATGAACTTGATCTCACCAAGCTGATGCAGACGGGCAAGAACTCGATCGAGATTCGTGTTTACAACACGGCAATCAACGAACTGGCTGGTCAGCCTCCGCGCGACTACGGTGCGCTGAAAGCAAAGTACGGCGACCGCTTTCAGATGCAGGACATGGACAATCTGCAGCCAGTCCCATCGGGTATCTTCGGGCCGGTCCGCATTGTTCGGGAGACGGAGCAGTAACTCTGCGGTTGAGGGACCGGACTGAAGCGTGGCCCTCGCAGGCGAGCTGTTTGCCGGCTATTTCGAGATCTGAACCATGATCTTGGTGAAAGAGCCCGGCGCATCCGACCACCTGGCGAGAATCTCCGGGGTCTCTTCCATGGATACGATCGCCGAGACTGCGCGCTCGACAGGGAAGTGTCTTCGCTCCAGCATTGCAATCACCTCGCGGAAGTCCTCCGGCAGCGCATTGCGGGAGCCCAGGATATCGAGCTCCTTTTGTACGAACAGACGCGTCTCGTAGGCGACAGGCTCCTTGGCGTAGCCGATGTAGACGACTCTTCCGGTAAACGCGACCTCTTCTACGGCAGCTCGAAATGTGTCGGGCAGGCCAATGGCTTCGATCACGACATCGGGACCGCGGGCGCCTGTAAGCTCGCGCAGTTGGGAGCGAAAGTCCTCGCGTCCCGAATGGATCAGGTCGGTTGCTCCTGCAGCGCGCGCCGTCTCCAGCTTGGTGTCGTCCAGGTCGATTGCAATGGTCCGGGCCCCGCGAAAGGCGGCTCCGGCGATGGCTCCCAAGCCGACGCCTCCGCAGCCGAAGATAGCGACCGTGTCATTTGGGGTTACGCGACCACGAGCGACTGCGTGGAAGCCAACCGTCAATGGTTCCACGAGGCAGAGCTCCTTGAGCGATAGAGAAGATGGATAGACCTTCTCTTCAGGCACGGAGAGCCACTCTGTCAACGCACCGTCGCGTTGCACCCCGAAGGTCTGGTTGCTCTGGCAGGCGTTGAAGCGCTGTCTCAGGCAAGAGGGGCAGGTGCCGCAGCTCGTATAGGGGGAGATCGTGACGCGGGTTCCGGCAGGAGTGGTGGCGGAGCCTTCGACAACCGTTGCTGCGATTTCGTGGCCGAGGACGCGCGGATAGGTCACGAGCGGATTTTTGCCGCGGAAACTGTTGAGGTCTGTGCCGCAAAGCCCGACCAACTCTACCTTTAGGAGAAGTTCTCCGGGGCCCCTCTCGAGTTTGTGAGTTTCAATGACGCGAGCGTCCCCTGCTCCCAGTAACGACACAGCTTTCATAGCGCATCCTTGATGGCATTGCTTATAGGCGAAGGTGATTGCGATTACAGGATAGACCGTCCAGGACGCCCGGCAGCAGGCAAGAAGAAGATCGAGGTGCCCGGAGCAAGGGGTGACTTCCGGAAGGCGGCTCGCTTGTGCAGGAGCTCTTAAACGTCAGATGCCCCGCATCTTCGACTCTCACTGGAGAGGCAAGACGGGAGCATCGTGATCATTGTTGCAGAGAACCACCAAGCGCCGTTTCGTGGGGACGGATGGTTACCAGCTTGGCGCAAACGATACCAGCAGCGTCAGAAAGAGAACACCATAAAGGATGACCAGCCAATACCAGTTCTGCTCAATCCAGTGTCCTGACTCATGTGAAGCGCTCATCAAATCTCCTCCTGCTTCCAAAATCCTAACATCTCAGCACGCTTCACGAAGATAGGTCTCGGGGTACCGGGCGTTAGGAAAGAGCGAAGGAGATGTGGCTCTCTCGCTGAGAGAGAGGACCTTACGATGGGAGGTACAGGTAGGAAGACTGCCGTCAGAGCACGCTTCGCAACCGCGCAGGTGTCCGACAATATCTTCTGCTATGGCATCTAGCGGCGACAGGCAATGCGGGAAGCCTCCTCGCTCCCATCTGTTGCCGAGATCTTCCAGCGTCTCGATATAACGATCGACAATCTTCCATCCTTCATTACAAGCCATAAGTATTCGTCGCTTTTGTCGGAGATAGAGTCTCCCAGAGCGCGAATCAAGGCAGAAAATAGAAATGTACGGCAGGACTGCAGCATTCACAACTTTTTGCATGTGTCAGCAATTTGTTCTCCGCATGCAGAAGCGGCTTACGTCTTGCTGACAATTTCAGGGTTGAAGGGGCAGCCGAACGCCGCCACGCCTCTCGTTCGGCGTGTTTTACCCCCTGTATGAGTTGCTCACCGCGTGTGCAAAGGTTTGCCATGTTCACATAGATGAAAAGCGCCTATCCAAGGTTGTTTGTGGAAACTCCCGGAATCCTCGTTTCTCCACGTCAGTCAAGGGTTTTGGAGCATTAGAGGCGGTGCAGACGGGGAGGTGATGGCTCCCAATTCACCTGATTTTTGTGGGGGTTACAAGTAACGAAAGGTCATCATCGAAGGTGCCGATTGGTGAGTTGGTGACCAGGAAAAAAATTCTTAACATTGGGTATTTTTGACCGGAGGACGGGGAGTTCGGGAGAGATATCCACAGGGGGGTAGAGGCGCGGATGCCCCCATTGGGGAGACGCGCGGGGCCTGCCTGCGGTCTCTGTCGGAAATTTAATGGGGTAGGAAGGAAGAGGATGGCGGAGAGGGAGGGATTCGAACCCCCGATAGCCTTGCGACTATGTCTGATTTCGAGTCAGGTGCATTCAACCGGGCTCTGCCACCTCTCCGTACCTTCAGTTTACCCTGAAGTCGGGACCTGATGAAAGTGGATGAGGAAATCCGGGACGCTGCGGGCGAATGGACGGCAGAATCGGCTGGGTGGATAGAAGGGCTGGCCCTTGGCGCCGGCTTCGATGCCGCCTCCATTGTCTCGATTGCGGAGCAGGAGAGCGAATGGGAGCGGCGTGACGCTGCTCGTTTCTCGGAGTGGATTGAGGCGGGCCGGGCCGGCGAGATGGAGTATCTCAGGCGGGCGGGCGACGATGGCGCTTTTCTGCGCAGAGGAGTTCGGACGGCGTTTCCCTGGGCTCGCTCCGTCCTTGTCTGCGCGTGGAATTACAACGCCCCGGCACCACCGTCAACGGATCCTGTGCCGGACGCCGGGTGGATTGCCCGCTACGCCTGGATGGGACGGCGGCGGGAGGGGGGCGAAACAGCACCGACCGATTACCACGACGAATTGCTGGGCAGGCTACGGAAGCTCGAAGCCGCGATCAAGGAGCGCGCAGCCGCGGAGGTTCGCTGCTACGTTGACACCGGCCCGATCGTAGAGCGTGCTGTGGCGGCGCGGGCAGGCCTGGGCTGGATCGGGAAGAACACCTGCCTTATTCATCCGCAGCTTGGCTCATGGCTTTTGCTGGGCGTAATCGTGACCTCCATTCCGGTTGCTGCCGGGGCACAGCCGCAGATCGTTGCCGACCGTTGCGGAAGCTGTACGCGTTGCCTGGATGCCTGTCCCACGCAGGCGCTCATCGCTCCTCGCCAGATGGACGGTTCGCGCTGCATCTCCTATCTCACCATCGAGAAAAAGGGAAGCATTGCTGAGGAGTTGCGTGAGCCGATGGGAAGACATGTCTTTGGCTGCGACATCTGTCAGGAGGTATGCCCCTGGAACCGGCGTGCTCCCATCGCGGTCAGGCCGGAGACTGAGCCTCGGCCCGAGCTCGTCAATCCTGCCCTGAGCTGGCTTGCGGGGCTGGACAACCTGGAGTTCCGCCGGAACTTCAAGGGATCGCCGCTGGAGCGTACGCGGCGAAAGCGGCTGCAGCGTAATGTTGCCATTGCCATGGGGAACAGTGGGCAAGCGAGCTTTCTGCCTCAGCTCGAGATATGGAGCAAAGGCGATGACGAGATTCTGGCCGAGGCGGCGCGATGGGCGATCCGGCAGATTCGCGCAGTCACAGAATCAACTCTCCCGGATCCGGATACCTCTTTTGGTGACACGATATGACGGCAGGGCGCTCTGCTAGCATCGAAGATGGATTACGGAGGAATGCTGGCCGGTCGAGCAGGCCAGGTCTACTCCCGGATCTATATGTTCTCCATACGCCCACCCAATCCAGAGACTGTTGGCGGTCCACAGGCGGTCACGCCTGCTGAGCCGACCGAGACGGAGCAGCAAGAGGCAGCTTCCGCTGTTCCCATTGAGCTTGTACCTCCGGTTGTATGCGGATCGGGTTTTTGGTCCCAGGTCGGCGCACTGCTCCTATATATGGCGCGAACCGAGGTGCATACCTACGCCTTCAGCGTTGCGGCCAACGCGATTCTGTCGCTGTTTCCCTTTATCGTTCTGTTGCTGACGATCACCCGAACGGTGTTTCATTCCCGGGCGATGGAGAGGGTTGTTGGAGACATGATGCACGGGTTCCTTCCTGTCGGGCAGGACTTTGTGATGCGCAACATGCAGCTTCTAGCTCATCCTGGTCGGGGTGTGCAGGCCTTCTCACTGGTGATGCTGCTGGTCTCGTCGACAGGGGTCTTTCTTCCGCTCGAGGTCGCGCTCAACAGCGTTTGGGGGGTGACGAAAAACCGCAGCTACCTGCGGAACCAGATCGTCTCTCTGGGGCTGGCCTTTGCTGTCGGTATTCTTGCGCTAACGTCGGTGGCCTCGACATCAGGATCGAAGTCGGTGCTTTATTTTCTGTTCTTCGGTCATACTCACAATGCGCTTTACGCATTTATGGCGCAGTGGTTTATGAAGATTTGCGGCATCGGCCTCAGCATCCTGCTGTTTTTTCTGATCTACTGGATTCTGCCCAATCGCAAGGTCCCGGCGGGCGCTGTCATTCCGACGGCGGTGATCGTGGGTCTGCTGTGGGAATTGGCGAAGTATCTTTATGTACGAGCTCTGCCATGGCTTGATTTCCAGTCTGTGTACGGGCCGTTCTATATCTCTGTAGGCCTGATGATGTGGGCTTTTCTGTCGGGGCTGATTGTGCTGGCAGGGGCGCACGTCTCGGCGACCCGGTACGCTTTACGGGTCACGCGAAGCGCACGAGAGAAGGAGCGGTCGGAGGCACGGGAAGAAGCGAAGAACGAGAAAGATGCAGACCGGTAAAGAGACTTCACGACTCTTCTCATTTATTCGGAAGGTTCCAAGAGGCCTGGCCGGCGCTGTCTTCTGGCTTACGGTCTGGTTCTGTTTTCTTTTTCTGCTGCGCCTCATTCCGGGTACTGCAGGGGCTTTCTTCACGGTTGTCCAGATTCTTGTCGGAATCGGTCTGGGCGCGACTGCGATTCCTCTGCTCGTCCGCTTTGTCCGTCAGCGCATGTTGTGGAGTCTGCGCAACAAGCTGGTCGTGACCTATCTGTTGATAGGGCTTGCTCCTGTCATATTGTTTCTTACCCTGGTCATGATCTCGTCCTATGTTGCGGCGGGGCAGTTTGCCATTCATCTGGCTGACTCCCGCATGCAGGAGGAGGTGGCGCAGATGAGCAGCGACAATGGTCATCGCGTCGAGTTGGCCGTGCGGATCGCACAGGGCGACCAGCTTCCTGTCGCTATCCTGAGTGGAGGCGAGGTGACAGCGATCGACCTCTCCCACAGGATGATTCCGGTAGAAAGCTCGGTTTACATCAACGGCGCTCCCACGATGCTGGGCTCCCATCGAGGGAAGACGCCGCTTGGGCTTCCGCCGTGGGCGTCGGATATCAAGAGCGGCCAGTTCAGCGGGCTTGTGCTCGATGGCCCCGACCTTTACCTCGTCGCGATCAACCAGCGCCGGATGAATGACGGGCGCATGCTTAGTCTGGTTACCAGCCTGATTGTGGACAAACAGGTGATGGACATGATCTCGGCGGGGCTAGGCCGCGCTCAGCTCTTCAGCGAAAGGCTGGGCGAAGGCGCAGGCGGACAGACGTCGGGGTCACAGTCTGTTTCTGCGAGTTCCCAGTTTGATGAGCGGCGGCGCCAGCGCGAGAACTCCGTAATGGGCGGTGTCCAGGCTCCAGCGGCGAACCTCGCTGATATCCAGGTCCATTTTCTCTCCACCCTCAGCGTAACGGACTGGTCGAATGGCGAGCGGGACAGCGTGCTCATAAAAGTCGATTCGAGGCCGTCTCTGCTCTACAACCAGCTCTTTGGATCGTCACTGGGCGGGCTGGTTACAGACGCCTACAAGACCGGCCTGATTGTTCTGTGCCTGCTGTTTGCGTTGCTGGAGCTGGTCGCGCTGGTAATGGCAATTCGTCTGAGCAGGACGATGACTGCCTCCGTCTCCGGCCTGTATGAGGCGACCCAGAGGATCGATCGGGGAGACTTTAACCATCGGATTGCAGTAACGCGACAGGACCAACTGGCAGAGCTGAGCCGTTCCTTTAATACGATGACTGGCTCGCTGCAGCGGCTATTGCAGGAGCAGAAGGAGAAGGAGCGGCTGCAGAACGAGCTTTCGATCGCCCAGGAGGTGCAGGCGAACCTCTTTCCCCGACAGATCGCCAATCTTCCCACGCTTGAGCTGCATGGTGTCTGTCGCCCGGCACGCTCGGTTAGCGGGGATTACTACGACTTTCTGATCTTTCACGAGGCAGCGCACAACGGGCAGGCCAGTCGCAGGGAGACTGGCGTGGGCATTGCGATTGGAGATATCAGCGGCAAGGGAATTTCGGCGGCGCTACTGATGGCGACTTTGCACTCCGCGGTCCGCGCATACCGTTTCGCCAGCGAGGAGCTGGTCTTCAGCGAGTCGGCAGTTGCGGGCCTTCTGGCGAATCGCGATGAGATGGGTGCAGATTGCGACGAGCTTTTCCAATCGCCAGGGCGGATCTTGTCGCTGCTGAACCGCCATCTTTATCGGAGCACTCAACCGGAGAAGTACGCAACGCTGTTTTTGGCTCACTATGATTCGAAGTCGGCGCAGCTGACGTATTCGAATGCCGGCCAGCTTCCGCCGTTGGTGCTGGGGAAAGACGGGAGCATCCGCCGGCTGGACCGCGGTGGCACGGTCGTCGGGCTGATGGACGGGATGCATTACGAGGAAGACCGCTTCCAGATGCGTTCCGGAGACATTCTGGTGGGATATTCAGACGGGGTGACGGAGCCGGAGAACGACTTTGGTGAGTTCGGGGAGGAGCGCCTGATGGAAGTGGTGCGTCGTTATCGGCATGAACCGCTGCACGTGATCTCAAGCCAGGTGATGCAGGCGCTCGATGCGTGGATTGGCGCCGAGGAGCAGCCCGACGACATTACCCTGGTGCTGGCGCGGCAGGTGTAACCGCGGCCCTTTGCCTTTCGCAATGGGTTCAGGCGCTGCCGGCAAACTACAGGGTTGCTTCGCTCGCTCAGGGTGGCGATTCTGCCCGGGCTCTGTGGGCCCGCAGGACCACGCCCCCAGCGAGGGTTATTAAGCAGGCGGACGGCCTGCCAAGCGCCGCTTCAGTGAGGGGGCTGGATCGCCTTGACAGCAATGGCATTGGGCGAGGAACCGGCGGGGAGCATGGTGAAGAGGGCAGCCCCTTGTTTGCCTTGCGTGCGGATTACGGAGACATCTCCGGAGTGGGTATCGACAGCGAGCAGAATGTGCTCGTCGGCTGAGAAGGCCAACGCGTCGGGAGCGGAGCCGGTGTGCACGGTTGTGACCAGACGACCATCGTCGATGCTGTAAACGCTGAGGAGGTCGGAGGCGAAGTCGGCGACCCAGAGGGTCGAGCTGTCGCGTGTGATGACGCCGTGGACGGGCTTATTGCCGATCATGTAAGTTCCGAGAACCTGGTTGTTCCAGGTGTCGATCTCGGAGATTGAGTCGGACCCGAAGTTGGAGACGAAGATCTCACCGCCGTCGGGTTTGACCGCGAGATGGACGGGCGTGTTGCCGACGTCAAGTATGGTGAGCAGATGGTCCAAGGTGGCAGTCGGATCCTGCCGGGCGGCCCATGATCCGGGGGCTGCTGCCAGCGAGATAACCATGACCTGATGGCCCCCGGAGCAGGCGATAAAGGCCTTGGATGAGTCCGGGAGGATGGCGACATCGGTCGCTCCCGGGCAGCCCGGAAAGGCCTCGCGAAACTGAAGAGCCGGGCCTTCAGCCTGCCGTGGGATGGGCTGAGGAGCCTCGGGAGAGCCGGATTCAAGATTCTGGGCACTGGCATAGGGGGCCGTGCTGTAGATGGAGACACTGCCTGAGCCACGATTGGAGACGACGACTGAGCGCATGTCGGGGGAGACGCGCGCCAGACCGGGCTGCTCGCCGGTACCTACGGCGGTGATCTCGCGTCGTTGGTCGAGGTCGATCACGCTAACGGAGTTCGAGTCGGAGTTGGCTACGTATGCCCGGCCCCCGGCGGCGTCGACGCTGATGAAGTAGGGCTGCCGATGGACAGGGATGGTAGCGACGACATTGTTGGCGGACGCATCGATAACGCTTACCGTGCCGGACTTTGTATTGACTGCGTAGATCTCGTTGCGCCGGGGGTTGGCTGCTATGCCTGTGGGATTGTCCCCGACCCGCAGGGTCCTGTCCGCGCGCAGATTGACCAGATCCAGGACGCTGACGGTATTGGATTTGCCATTGGTGACGTAAGCGTATTCGCGATATCCGGCGGGTACGTCGGGAAAGCCCCTGTGGCGGCAGCCCAGCGGGAAAAGGGCAAGCGAGAGCAATGCGAGCAAGGACGCTCGCTGGCAATTTAAGGAGTCGGACACTGGTTTGAGTCTATCGGTCTGAATCTTGCCATCGCAAGCTGGAGGCGCCTGGAAAAAAAGATTTCAAATAGCGAAACCTTTCGTTCAGGAAATGTGTCTACGAGAATGATGCGGAGAGTTGCCTGATGGGGAGCTCTTGCATCGTCTGTAAATCCTTCTCGGACAACGAAGCCGCCTTGTGTGGCTTCGTTGATTTTTTTGGTGGCAATCCAGTTTAGAGCGGTGTGTCAAGGGTGATTCGGAGTAATCGTAATTGTCAATACATTAGATTCTGGGATTATTTTTGTTTGCCTTTCAACTTTTCGAACCTGAATTGTGTATGTTCCCGCTCTCGAAAGATCAAAAATGCTCTCAAGATCAATTTTTCTTAGAATTTCTTTTCCTGGATCAACAGGCAAAATGCCTCCCGTAAATGTTCGTGGCCTAGGCTTTTCTCCGACCATAGGCGTTGCTTCCGCAATTTTTGGGATTTCGATGCCGGTATTATCCAACACAGTAATTTCAAAAGTCCGTCCCACACCAACATCAGCGCTGCTTATAGGAACCCAAACTGTGTGATCGGAAAGGTTCTTTAGAGTGATGTTAAGAGGTAATGGAGCACCCAAGGTGAGTATCGTTTTCGGAGTACTGATGTGCACCTCAAACGACTTCTGTTGACCGTAAGCAAAGAAGCAGCAATTCGACATCACGAAGATCCATAAAATGCACCTTAGTGCGCTCATATCTCCCGCCTGCTACTGGTTAATTGTGATTTATGAAAAAGATTAGTCCATTGCGGAAATCCCGACGGACGGTTAGGAACATTGAAATTAGCCGCCTTTTCCAGAGCGGTCGTTATTCGTCAGGTAATGCGGACTTACTTGTGGGGTTCGGTCTTTGACCAGTTGCGAGCGAGCCAGCCGGCGTACGCAAGCTGTACCGTGATAACGCCGACGTAGACGATGACCAGGTGGCGATGCGCCATGGTGGAGAAGTCGAAGAAGGTCTGCCAAGTCATTAGTTCTCGTCTCCAGTCTACTGGGGGGTTTCGAGCGAGGCTTCGAGGGCCTGGAGGGCTGCTTCCTGATCCGCGATCTGACGGCGACGTTCAACCGCATAACGCAGACCAATCAGGAATACTCCCCACATCGTCCAGCCCGCCAGGTTCCATAGGACTGCGGGAACCATCGCAGGATCGATGCCTCCGCCCTGTGGGCCGAAGACCGGCTGCGGATGCTGTGTGCGCCACCACTCGATCGACATGAAGACGATAGGAACATCGATCGCTGCGAAGACAGAGAGGACGGCGGCAAGCGTTGGGGTCTGCCCAGTGGGCGAGAGTCGGCGGAGCAGGAGGTAGCTGATATAGAGCAGCCAGAGGATCAGCTCAGAGGTAAGCCGTGGGTCCCAGGTCCACCAGATTCCCCAAGCGGGCTTGCCCCACAGCATCCCGGTGGCCAGCGTAATGCCTACATAGAGAACGGTGATCTCAGCCGAGGCGACAGCAAAGGCGTCTGCAGCGAGGGCCTTCAGAGGATCTCTCCGCTTGTAGTAGAGAAACGCGACAGATGCGATCAGGTTGAGGTAGGGAAATACGAGCCCTAAAATGGCGTGCGCAAAGTGGTAATAGAAGATGCGCTGCAGGTTCCCCATGGTCGCTTCGGCAGGGGCCAAGACAAGAGCCTGCCGAAAGCCCACAACGAGCACCGCGATCGTAGCTGCGAGCCAGATCAGGGCAATGTTGCGAGAGGTGGAGGAGCGCGCCACGATGGGATTATTTTAGCGCGAATTTGGCCGGTTGCGAGGAATTGCACCGAAACCGCAGCAGGATGAGATTCGGAGACCAACATGGCGGCTAGCGGTAAAGAGTCCCTCAGGGGCTAAAGCCCCTTCATTGGGAAGGGAGGTAGCACGGCTGAAGCCATGCCCTTAACAATACGGTTCGCGCCTGGCGCAAATGTGCTGGCTGTGGGTGATCAGTTGGTTTCTGAACTTTGAGGAGGTAGTGGTGGGGTATGAAACCGCAGATACTTCGACCTCGCCTTACGCGCTCCGCTCAGGGATGGCGTGTGACTCAGGTATGTGGGGTTTGAATTGAGTCGGCTCTGAGGATGGATTGCCGGTCCTCGTGCATTCTGCAAAAAATACAGGGATTCTTCGCCTGCGGCTCAGAATGACGGGCAGGGCGTGGGTACCGGTTTGTTGGGACAGGATTTGGGTGATCGCCGTTTTTGGGGCGGCGGTCGTATTCTGCTCTGAAGACCGTATAGGACAGCGCAGGATTTGGTGATTGTCGGTTTGGGGTGGTCTTTATTCTGCGTTGAGGATTGTATCGAAGAGCAGGATGCAGACGGTGGTGTAGATGACGTCGTAGCCGGCGAGTTGGGTGATCCAGGAGCGGACGTAGAGGGGGTCGAGTTCGGCTGTGATGACTCCGGTCGTGGCCTGCACCATCATGAGGATGGCCGGAATCGAGAGTGGAAGAAGGATGAGGGGGAGGAGAAGCTCGCGGTTGCGTGCACGCAGACCGAGTGCGGCGAAGAAGGTTCCGTTAACGACCAGCGCCCATGTTCCCAGCGGGAGGATGAGGGCGAGGAGCCATGCATTTCCCAGCACGTGAAGGTTGAAAAAGATGATGAAGATAGGGCCGAGAATGGCTTCGACCACGAGAACGAACAACATGTTCGCGAGCGCTTTGCCAACGAACAGGGACGAGGCAGGCGATGGCGCCATGCGCTGGGCTTCGAGGACCTGATTGCGTTGCTCGCGCGCCCAGGACTGGTTGAGCGTAGTCATTGAGGCGAAGAGGAGGCCGACCCACACGATGCCACCCGAGATCTGGCGGGCGATGGTAGGGTAAGCCGCGGGATCGAACGCGATCGAGAAGACGACCACAATCAGGAGCACGAAGAAAAGCATGCCGTTGATGGAGTCGCGGGATCGCCACTCGAGCCGGAGATCTTTGCGGAGGTGCGTCAGGACGAAGGTGAGATACCTCAAAGGGCTTCTCCCGCTGGGGCTTTCGTCAAGTCGGCGAGAGTGGCTTCAGAGGCCCGAAGGTAGTCGGCTGGGGAGAGGATGACCTGCAGGCCGCGCTGCCCGGCGGAGATGCTGATGACGTCGAAGAGCTCGATGGTCTCGTCGGCGAAGGCGGGAAAGGGCTTCTTCGTGCCCATGACGGTGACGCCGCCGCGGATGTATCCGGTGAGCGGCTCGACGTCTTTGAGCGAGGCGAGCTCTGCCTTTTTGGCTCCTGCTGCGTGAGCGAGCTTCTTGAGATCGAGTTCGGCGTCGCCGGGGATGACGGCGAAGAGATATTCACCGGTGTTGGTGTGGGAGAGCAGGGTCTTGAAGACCTGTTCGGGCGGCAGGCCGATCTTGCGGGCGACGGAGATGGCGGTCAAATCCTCGGGATCGACCTCGTAGGCGCGAAGCTCGTAGGAGATTCCGAGCGAGTCGAGCAGGCGGGCAGCGTTGGTCTTGCCCAATTTCTGGGTCGGTACAGCTGGCTTCATCCGTTGCTTCCGATAGAGAGGTCAATCGCCTGGCCCTGGCGCATGGTGAGGGTCCGGTCCGCCAGGGGAACGGCAAGGGAGGCCTGGTGGGTCGTGAGAATCAGGGTGCGTGCTCCTCCTCCAGCGACGGGCCAGGTGCGGAAGTCGGCGAGTAGTTCGACGAGGTGACCGGCGCTGGATACGTCGAGGTTCGAGAAGGGCTCATCGAGCAGGAGAAGCTCGGGGTCAGTCTGGAGGACGCGGGCGAGCGAGGCGCGCTGGCGCATTCCCTGGGAGTACTGCCCGACGGGGCGTGTCAGTGCGGGATCGAGGCCGACGGCGCGCAGAGCCATCTCCGGCGAGCCGACGCAGGCGCAGCTTTCGCCGCGATGCAGGGTGGCGAAGTAGGTGAGGTTCTCCATCGCGGTCAGCTCGTCGTAGAGCATGGTGGAGTGGCTCATGTAAGCGATGCGATGGCGATGCTGATGGGGCGATCCCCCGAAGGCGGATACTTTGCCACGGCTGGGCGAGATCAGTCCGGCTACGATGCGCAGCAGGGTCGATTTGCCAGCGCCGTTTTCTCCCAGGATGACGGTGGATGAGCCCGCGGGGAAGCTGACGGTGACGTTACGCATGGCGGCGAAAGAGCCGTAGATCTTCGAGACGGATTCGAGCGAGGCTGCGGCGGCCGTCGCAGCAGAGGATTCAGCACGAATTGGGGCAGCAGTCGGCATGCGCGGCGGGGTCGCCTCTGTAGCGAGTATAGAGCGCGGAGTTCGTGAGGTTTCTAGCGGGCGACAGGCGGCAGAGCGGTGGCCGTGGTCACCGGCTTCTGGTTGGCCGCAGGGGCGTACTTGGAGGCGCACTTGGCCTGGAGTTGGGTGGCGTGAAAGACGCCGTCGTGGCCGTAGGTTCCTACAGCCAGCGCCTGGGAATCGTCCTTGAATGTGTCCGGCGGGGGTTCCGAGCCGGTATAGACGACGCGCAGTGCCTTACCCTGTTCCAGCAACTCGAAGCTCGCGTTTGTCCCCGTTCGGTGGATGCTTCCGGGAGCGACGTTGCCGGCGACGCGGAGATGACGGGTGTAGGCCTTGTTGCCCATTCCCTGAAGCTCGCTGATGGTGACGTAGTAGCTCTTGTTGTCACGGACACCAGTAAAGGCGAGGTAACCAACGGTTCCCAGGATGAGAACGGTGGCGATGATGATCTTCAGCGAGTTCTTCTGGTGGGGGTTCGGCATGGCGTCTGTCTCTCATTATAGAGACTTCGCTGGCTGGCAAAAGAAAGAATCGATTTTGCTTTTTCCTTTGCGATTGTCAAGTATTGTGCTGATACATGAAAAATTCCTTCTTCTTTCTGCAATTTAGCCTTTTCTGCCTAGCTGTGATGTGTCCCGGAAGGGTGTGGCCACAGAGTTCGAATGCTGGTTTTGAGGTTTATACAAGCTGTAAGGTCACGGATGGACCTTCGGTCGTCGACATAGCGCCGCTCGCTTCGGGAATCAAATCGAGGACGGTGGATACGATGAACGGCCCAAGACAGATTCCGATGATGGCTGGCAGACGAATCATGTTTGCGTATCCAAACAAAGATTTCTACGCCAATGTGAAGGTAGAGATCCTTCCCGAACAGAATTATGCGGAGACTCGTCAGTACTTGATCGATAACTTTGACCACATCCTTGCATCGGGCGGAACGGAACGCAATTACAGCTTGAAGCCCCAGATGAATGGGCTCGACGTCAGAGGGATGGATCGGACCAAAATTGAAGGTGGCGTACTGGGAATCTATCTCGTTTTCGACGATGCGAATAGAACGGTCAGCACGATTTATTTTCTGAATCAAGATGCTGATAGAAGAAGCTTCCAAACGATTGAAGAGTACCGAAAACAGCGGGATCACTTTCTGGCAGGCTATACGATCTGTGCACATCCACAGATCAGATCAGGCAAGTAGCTAAAGAAGAAAATGTAAAGATCGCGGAACTTTTTGCTTCCTGTGGCGTAACCACAGGTGTTCAATGTGGACATGCCACAGGAGGAGCGAATGGGAGACGCGAAGCTGGACCTTTTGCAGGGAACACTGGATCTGATGGTTCTGCAGACGTTGGCGGCCATGGGGGAGATGCATGGCTACGGGATTGCGCGGCGGATCGAGCAGGTGAGCGGCGATGAGGTTCTGCTGAACCAGGGCACGATCTATGCGGCGCTGGTGCGGTTGCAGCAGCGGGGGTGGATTGAGGCAGAGTGGGGAGCTTCGGATAACAACCGCCGAGCGAAGTTCTACTCCATTACGCAGCGGGGCCGGAAGCAGCTGGCCGATGACACCGAGTACTGGCGTCGGCTGGCGAACGTTATGGGGCGCCTGTTGGCGATGGGAGAAGGGAACGTGGAGCCATGAGGAACGCCGGGCGGGAGTCTTGGACGGATACGCTGCGCCGGGCGGGGGCGCGGATGGTCGCCTTCTTTCATAAGAGCGCGATGGATCGCGAGCTGGAGGAGGAGGTCGCCTTGCATATCGCGATGGCGACAGAGGACAACGTGCGGAGCGGAATGAGCCCGGAAGAGGCTCGGAGGAGAGCGATGGTGAGATTTGGCGGCGTGGAGCAGGCGAAGGAGCGACAGAGGGAGTCGCGTGGACTGCCGTGGATGGACACGGTGATTCAGGATTTTCGCTATGCGGCGCGCACGCTCAGACGCGACAAGGGGTTTGCGACGGTCGCCGTTCTGATCCTGGCGCTGGGGATCGGCGCGAATGTGGTGGTGTTTAGCGTGGTGAACACAATTCTGCTGCGCCCGCTGCCGTTCTATCAGCCGGACCGGCTGGTGTGGATCGCGCCGGAACATGCGAACGGGTTGTCGGATATGACCTACTCGGTAGATGCGTATGAGGACCTGCGCTCGATGAACCGGTCGTACGAGGACGTGACCGGGTACTTTGCCTTCTCGACGCCGGACAACTACAAGCTGATGGGGCACGGGGACCCGAAGCCGGTCACCGGGATTATGGTCGCGGGGAATTTCTTCCACGTGTTGGGGGTAGAACCGGCGCTGGGTCGGTTATTTACGCAGGATGAGTCCAGCAAGGGCGGACCTGCGGCGGTTCTGCTGGAATATCGCTTCTGGCAGAGGCAGTTCGGTGGCGACCGGTCGATCGTCGGAAAGGCGATCACGCTGGACAACCATCCGGTAACTGTGGTCGGGGTGCTTCCGGAGAGCTTTGACTTTGGTGCGGCGTTTTCGCCGGGGTCGAAGGTGGACATTCTTACTCCCGTGATGATGGATGACATCCGGTATGAGGGCAATACGCTGTCACTGATAGCCAGACTGAAACCTGGAGTCACGGTGGGGCAGGCGCGGGCCGAGGCGAAGACGCTGTTTCCGCAGTTTTACTGGGGCAAGCGATATCCCGATTCAAAAGGCAATTACACCGGCTGGCTCGTGTCGTTGAAGGATTACGTGAGCGGAAAGCTGCGTCGCTCGCTGGTGGTTTTGTGGTGCGCGGTGGGGCTGATTCTGCTGATAGTGTGCGTGAACCTCTCGAACCTTCTTCTGGCACGTGCGGCGGCACGGAGCAAGGAGTTTGCGGTGCGCCGTGCTCTGGGAGCAGGGCGCGGAAGGCTGATTCGGCAATTACTGACGGAGAGCCTGGTCCTGGCGGCTGCGGGAGCCGTGCTTGGGCTGGGGCTGGCGTATGTTCTGCTGCGCTATCTCGCTCACCAGGGTTCGGTCGCCCTGCCGCTGCTGAACAGTGTGCGGCTGGATACGACGTCGCTGTTGTGGACGCTGGCGATCACGATTTCGACGGCTATCCTGTTTGGCCTGCTGCCGGGAATCAGGGCTTCGCGGGCGAACGTGCAGGAGGCACTGAAAGACGGTGGTCATGGAGCAACGGAGGGCCGGAAGCACGAGACGATGCGCACGATTCTGGTGGTGTCGGAGGTGGCGCTGGCCTGCGTGTTGATGATAGGAGCGGGACTACTTCTACGCAGCTTTCTTAAGGTGCTGGATGTGGATCTTGGGTTCCAGCCCGCAACGGCTGCGGCGATGAAGCTGGACTTTGACGACAGCAACAATACGGACCAGGTCAGCGCGAACACGGACCGGCGCAGCGCGATTCTGCAGAACGTGGCGCGACGCGTCAACGCGATTCCGGGGATCGATGCCGTTGGATTTTCGGATAATCTTCCGCTGGATCGTAATAGGGGTTGGGGTGGTCCCCGCGTGAAGGGCAAGACCTATAAGCCCGGAGAGGCGCCAGGAGCGTTCGTCTACATCGTCGCGCCGGGATACATGAAAGCGATGGGGATGCGGCTGCGCGGGCGAGACTTCGCATGGTCCGATAATGACAAGAGCGAAGGCGTCATCATTCTGAACCGAAAGGCGGCGAAGGGGCTGTGGCCGGACGAGGATCCCATCGGCAAGATCGCCGTAGTAGGGAAGAGAGATCTTCGCGTCATTGGCGTCATTGACGATGTGCGCGACACGAACATTGAAGGACAGACCGGCTGGCAGATGTATCTGCCGATGACCGAGAGCGACTGGGGGTCGGATGGAGCGTACCTGGTAGTGCGGACGAAGCTGCCCCCGGCTCAACTCTCCGGAACGGTCTTGCGCACGCTGCGCGAGATTAACCCCAGCCAGCCATCGGTGGAGTTCCGCACGCTGCAGGGAATTGTGGACCATGCTACGTCGCCACGGAAGTTTTTTGTTCTGCTGGTGGGGACTTTTGCGGGACTGGGGCTTTTGCTGGCGTCGCTGGGGATCTACGGCGTGATCTCGTACTCGGTGACGCGTAGAACGCAGGAGATTGGAATTCGCATGGCTCTGGGCGCATCGCCCGGCAACGTCCAGATGGGTGTGATTCGGAAGACACTGCAGATGGCTGCGCTGGGAATTACCGCGGGCGGTTTGCTTTCCATTGCTGCGGCTCAGTTGATTGCGACTCTTCTGTTTGGCACCACGCCGACGGATCCCACAACGTTTGGGGCAATGTTGCTGTTGATGGTCGGGGTGGCGATGCTGGCAGGGTATCTGCCGGCGCGCCGGGCCTCGCGCATCAATCCAATGGTGGCGTTGCGAAACGAGTAGTTTTCCTCAAAAAAATTGCCGGCAGAAAGGGATACCTGCCGGCAATTTTCCAAGTCATCGTGCGCTTCAGGCGGCGGCCTGAAGATTGACGCCATCAGAGATGGAGCTGAGCAGAACGTCTGCCTGCTTCTCCTCGCTCAGGATCGAGTCGAGAACGCGCGCGTCCTCCGTGAGGCCGAGAATGTTGGCCCAGGTGCGCAGGGTCCCGTAGACGGCGATCTCGTGGTGTTCCACCTGCTGTCCGCAGGCGATGAGGGTGATGTCGCGAATGCTGGGATCGGAGGCATCCTTGATGCTGTCTTCTGCTTCGGTGACCAGCCCACTGATGGCCTTGCAGGTCATGGTGTCCGCATCGCCTGTGGCCCGGCGCAGAAGGCCCTCCACACTGGCGACGTGGCCTTCGGTCTGACGAAGATGATCGCGGAATGCGGTAGCGAGCTGGGGATCGGTTGCCTTGTCGATCATCCTGGGAAGGGCATCGGTGATCTTTTGCTCCATGTCGAGCGCCTTCTTCAGATTGGAGATATAGAGGGTGCGTAGATCCTCAATGTTAGCTGAGAAAATCTTCATGGTGGAAAGCTCCTTTTTCTTTTCCCCATAGCAGGGCGCTGACGCCTCGACAGGCGTCTTCAGGGTGAACCCGGGTTTTCTGTGGTGAGACGGCAACGTGCGCCGGAGTGCTCACGGGTCGTGCGCGTTCTGTGTGGTTTGGATGCGGTTGGCCGCCTGAGGTTGGCCGCACGGTTCGGGGCGGGAAGAGCGATATACTCGGATACGTTAGTATCGAGCGCGGTGACAGGTGGAAAGAGGTTTTGTATGAGCACACGTGGTAATCATGATGCCGGCGAAAAGGTTCAGAACGGCAATGGATACAAGGTTCCGACGGGGCGGGCGGAATGGGTCGTCAAGCGGAAGGCCGAGGCCGAGCGCACCGGCGACTGGAACATGTCTCAGATGCACTTCGCACGCAAAGGCCTGATCACCGAAGAGATGGCCTTCGTGGCTGAGCGCGAGAAGGTTACGGCGGAGAAGATTCGCAGCGAAGTCGCCAAGGGAACCATGATCATTCCGGCCAACATCAATCATGTTGAGCTGGAACCGATGTGCATCGGGGTGGAGTCGCTGTGCAAGATCAACGCGAATATCGGTAACTCGGCGCTGGTTTCCAATGTTGATGAGGAGCTGCGGAAGCTGCACACGGCAGTGCACTTCGGGGCCGACACTGTGATGGATCTTTCGACCGGCGGCGATATCCCGATGATCCGCGAAGCTATCCTGCGGCACAGCCCGGTGCCCATCGGTACGGTGCCGCTGTACGAGGCATTGAGTCGGGTGAAGCGGGTTGAGGATCTGAATATCGACCTCTATCTCGAGGTGATCGAGGAGCAGGCGCAGCAGGGCGTGGACTACTTCACGATCCACGCGGGCGTGCTGATCCAGTACATTCCAATGGTTTCGAAGCGCATTACGGGGATCGTGAGCCGCGGGGGCGCCATTATGGCGCAGTGGATGACACACCACCACAAGCAGAACTTCCTGTACGAGAACTTCGATCGCATCACCAAGATCATGGCGAAGTACGATGTCAGCTACTCGCTGGGCGACGGTCTGCGTCCGGGGTGCGTTGCGGATGCCTCGGACGAGGCGCAGTTTGCGGAGCTGAAGACGCTGGGTGAGCTGACCCGCAAGGCATGGGAGTCGGACGTGCAGGTGATGATTGAAGGTCCGGGCCATGTGCCGATGGACAAGATCAAGGAGCAGGTAGATAAGGAGGTTGAGTACTGCGACGGCGCCCCGTTCTATGTGCTTGGGCCGCTGGTGACCGACATTGCTCCGGGATACGACCACATCACCTCGGCGATTGGTGCAGCGATGATCGGCTGGCACGGCGCTTCGATGCTGTGCTATGTCACACCGAAGGAGCATCTTGGCCTGCCGAACGAGAAGGACGTGAAGGACGGCATTATCGCGTACAAGATTGCGGCGCACGCGGCGGACGTTGCACGTCATCGTCCGGGCGCACGCGATCGTGATGATGCCATCTCGCACGCGCGCTACACGTTCGACTGGGACAAGCAGTTTGCTCTGTCGCTCGATCCCGAAACCGCCCGCGGCATGCACGACGAGACGCTTCCGGACGACTACTACAAGGAGGCAGCCTTCTGCAGCATGTGCGGGCCGAAGTTCTGCTCCATGAACTGGTCGAGCAAGGTGGATGAGTTCAACGAGCGTGAGCATGGACTTAAAAAGCCCGATCTGACGCAGATTGTTACCGAACAGATGGCGTTGCGAAACTAGATGGCAAGTCAAAAAATAGTTGAGATCGAGGCCGCTTCTGGATGTTCCGGGAGCGGCCTTTTCCATACACGCGGCTGGCGAACGATGGGGGCTGCTTTCTAACTGATCTTCTTTTCCACAACCGCTCGTCGAAATCGCGAAGAGCCGGACAACGTCCCGGACGGAGATGAAGTCTTAATTTGTAACGGAAGAGAAATCTTCCAGAAGGAGAGAGTAGCCTATGGCCAGCCAGAATATCAGGAGCATTCCTGATAGGAACGTCCGGGAAACCGGAAGTACCAACGGATGGCACGAAGCAAGTCAACCCAACCAAAGTGACATGAATCGAGGGAGGGAGACTCGGGCAGAACCTGAGGCTTCCACGCGAAGTTCGGCCACTCAAGGTGGGAATTAGAATTCGATCTGATTCTCCGAAAAATCGAAGAAAAAGGGCGGATTCCTCTCGGGATTCGCCCTTTTTCTTGAACTTACTTGAGAGCGTCCTCAAGCGTGAGAGATGCACGATTCAAGGCGTCGACTACCACTCTGAGTTGGGTGTTCGCACGACGACTGTCCAGGTCATCGAGTGCTTCGTTGATGCCTGGGATGACGACCGCGGCGTACCCCGTGTATTCGCCCGGAGCATAGATGGTGTGTTTATACCAGGGACGGTGCGGCAGCCCCGCAGGGGAGAGCAGTGCCGATTCAGTCGCACGGAGAGCGCGGTTCAGGGAAGTGGCATCTGCTGGAGGATTGTCTTGCCGGGAGCGGATTGCGGCGCCTGCTGCTTCAAACCTGTGCGAGGCCGCGAGTGCTGGCGTGAAATCGAGATCCAGCCCGGCGGCCCTGGCGTGTCTTTGCGCGTCCTGCAGGTAGCGGGTGATATCGCGTGCATAGAGCTGGTAATCATAGGGCAGCACGTCAGCGTCGGCCATATGCAGGATCTCGAGCCCGAAGATGCGGGCCTGCTGTTGTTCGTAGGCGAAGGTAGGATCGGCGAACTTTGTGAACCAGTTGTAGTTGTCGAAGGCTGAATGGTAGACGCCGTAGGCTCCCTCGGAGCCGATATCGGTGGATGGAACTCCGAGATGCTGCAGAAAGGGCGTGTAGTCGGAGCCAGAGCCGAGGTCGCTTACCTTCGGATCCTCGGATGGATGCGAGTTGTGATTGGTGCCGACGCGAAGGTGTGAGATGGGGTTGTCCTCCTGGTCCAGGCTCCATTGATGGTAGACGGTGCCGCCCTTCGGCGAGGGGACCTGCATGGTGACCTCCCGCAGGAACTGCTTGAGCGATGGCACAGAGGCAGCCTTGAACTCCGGACCGGAGACTCCAACGTCCGTGTTGAAGTAGGCAACGGCGCCGGCGAGTTGAGATGCATTCTGTTCTGTCCATTCTGTTGAGCCGATCAGGCCCTGCTCTTCGGCGTCCCAGGAGCCGATGATAATGGTGCGCCGGGGGCGCCAACCCTGCTTGAGCAACTTGCCGAGGCCGTGCACCGCCTCCAGCATGGCGGCAGTGCCGGAGTTGGGATCGACGGCTCCGAAGACCCAGGCATCGCGATGGTTTCCAGCGATGACCCAGTTGTCCTTCTGGGAAGGATCGGTGCCGGGGATGACCCCAATGACGTTCCAGATCGTGCGGACGGCAGTGTCCTGCTCGAGGCTCATGTGAACCATGACCTTGCCGGTTCCCCCGAGGTGATAGGTGAAGGGAAGAGCACCCTGCCAGCCGTGAGGCGATACGGGCCCGTCCAGTGCCTTAAGGATTGGCGCAGCATCTTTGAAGGACAGCGGATTGGCCGGAATGACTGGCTCATTGGCCTGGAGGTCTTTCGCAGGAATTCTTTGTGAATCAGGAAGATCGGGAGTTGATGCTATTCCGGGCGTCTGCGGATCGCCTGGATAGATTGGCAAGAACTGGACAGAGCCGCGCTGTACGCCCGATTCCGGACGGTAGGGTCCCTTGGGATAAACGTCGCCGCGAAAGTAACCGTCATCTGACGGATCGGAGTAGATGAGGACGCCTCTGGCTCCGTACTGCTGGGCCAGATAGACTTTGACGCCTCGGAAATTGGATCCGTACCGAACGATGACAATTTTGCCTTTTACACTGACTCCCAGAGCGGCCAGCTTTTTGAAGTCTTCATGGGTGCCATAGTTTGCGTAGACGACATTGGCGGTGACGTCCGCGGAGGGAGAAGAGCCGTTGAAGGCCGGCAGGATATCAGGGTCGTTCTGGAAGGGATCGCCGCCATAGCGTGCGGGATCGACGTGTTCCGGCGATGGGCCAGACATGAGCTTATCGCCGCTCGAGTTAAAGGCTTCGATATTAATTTCGCGAGGACGGTTGAGCAGGACGCGGTACGGGGTGACCCTTGTCTCAAGGCCGGCATCCTTGAACTTCTTCTCAACATAGAGAGCGGTTGCGTAGTCTTGCTGGGAGCTGGCCCAATGCGGCCTGGCTGTGAGGATCCTCAGGTGTTCCCCGGCCAGCTTTGCATCGGGCACGGATAGAAAGATCGCATCCCACTTCGCCTGCTGGGTGAAATCGCGATAGCCAAAGACCTGCTGGCCCGACGCAGTGGAGAGCAGCGTGGATGAGAGCAGGGAGAGGAGAAGGACTGGGCGCAAACCGGGAGCCTCGGAAGCGGGAGCTTCGAGGTTAGGGTACAGCATCCTCCATGGCGTGAAGGAGGGGTGGGCTGATCACACCATGAAGGATGCGGAAGGGTGACTTACTAAGCGGCTGCCACGGGCTGGCCGCAAAACTTGCAGCGATGCGCAGCGACCGGGATGTCAGAGAGGCATTCTGAGCAGGCCTTTGTGGGCGGCGGCGCAGCTTCTGCAGGCTTGAATTTCTTGAGGAGATACTGCGTCGGGAGCACGAGGAAAAAGTAGACAACAGCTGCGATAAGGAGGAAGTTGACGATGGCGGTGATGAATTTCCCGTACTCGACCACACCTCCGTTGACATGGGCCACCATGTAGTCGAAGTTAGGCTTCCCGACTACGGCGCCAAGTAGAGGATTGATGATGTTGGTGGTCAGGGCGGTGACGATAGCAGTGAAGGCCGCGCCGATGATGACCGCGACTGCCAGGTCCATCACATTGCCGCGAAGAATAAAGTCGCGAAACCCTTTCAGCATGCAGAACTCCTGGGGTGAAGTGACGTGACTTGAAACACGGCGAGTATACGACAAGATTCGTGCGCAGAGTTATGCGGAGTGAGTTAGCCAAAGGGCGTAGGGATAAAGAAGGAAGAAGAGGATCATCCCGAGGGCCATCAGATCCATATAGAGCATGAGAAGAACGCCACCGTGATAGAGGCTCCAGCGGGATTTCATACACCGCAGGTGATCCACCGTTCCGGCCCCGGCAAGAAGGGCGGGCACGATAAGCAGCGGTGTGGCGTGGTTATTCGGAAAATCGGAGAGCAGGACTGAGGCGCCGAGACTAACAAGAACCAGGAGCGTACCCCGAAGCAGCGAACGGCAGCGCGGGTTGAAAAACCGGTAGGTCACCTTACTCTCTCTAGGTTATTCCCTTTTTGGAAGTCACGCAGCGGCTGAGGCGATATGAGGACTGCACGGTATCATGGAATGGTCCGTTCATCCGGATTCGGAGAGTACGTGAAGGCCATCAGTGAGCAATCCGGGAATGCAGCGGACGAAGTGAGACATTCAGGCGAGCGAGAGGCTTCCTGGCGAATGCCTGTGCTTGTAGTTGGATGCAGTCTCGTGATCCGGCTGGTTACATTGCGAGCGATGGCGGTGACCCCGCTTGCTTCCGATTCGCAGGATTATCGCGCGATGGCGCTCCAGTTGATGGCAGGCGTTCACTTTGTGCCGTACTGGCCTCCGGGACTGTCGCTTTACCTCCTTCCGTTTCTTGCAGCCGGGCTGGGCGATACGGCGCTGCGTGCCTCCATGTTGCTCTGGTGGATTCTGTTTTGCTGGGCGCTGGTCCGGCTTGGCAGGGATGTGGGTCTTAGGGAACGGTCTGTCCTAGTGATTCTCGGGATATTCAGCATCACTCCCTCCCTCATCCACTTCTCTGTGGAGCCGATGACCCAGATGCCATCGGCAGCCCTGCTGCTGTTCAGCGTGAGCTCGGCGGTTCGCTGTTGGAAGCGCCGGAGCATCAGCGAGGCGCTGCTGCTGGGCGTCTCTCTTGCGTGGTTGGGACTGGTGCGGCCGAGCGCGCTTTTGCTGCTGATTGCGTTTCCTGTGCTTCTTTATCTCAGGCGACGCGAGGTGCGGGAGCCGATGATCGCGATGGCCGTCGGCACCGTCCTGATCCTGGGATGGGTGGCAAAGGTGCATCAGTTCTCCACGCAATGGAAGATTAATAACTCAAACGGATACAACCTTTATTACGGCAACAATCCGTGGACGCCTCTCTACCGGACCTGGTACTTCGGTTCGCACGCCAAGCTGGACAGCGACGAGATCCGCCAGTATCCGGAGTATGAAAAGGTTGTCAGGGGAGTCTTGAATCTTCCCGCGACGGAGCGTGGCGAGGAGTTTCAGAGACGGGCAGTGGATTACGTCCTGCACCGGCCCGATCTCTTTCTGCTGCGAACGGTGAATCGCGTCCGGTGCTTTTGGGGGTTCGACATCTTTACGGCCGCTCATGTGCGATACGCTCGTCCCTCGCTCCGGCGCTGGTTTCCAGTGGTTGCGGCGTTGGACGCAGCGTGTTATCTGGCGATTGCGGGGTTCGCATTCTTCTGGATCGCGGCGGCTCCGGCTGCGTTCTGGAGAAGTTGGGAGACATGGCTTCTCGCCGGAACAGTGCTCTTTTACGCTCTGCCGTATTGGATGAGCATGTCGCATCCTACCTATCATTTTCCGGTGATAGCACCGCTGGCTGTGTTGGGGGTGCTGGCCTATCGGGCCGCCGTGTCGTCAGGTATAGACGGTCGTGCACGAGGCTGGATGGCGCTTGCAGCCCTGATGCTGATCCAGGTCGAATGGGCTTTCTATCTCACCAGGGCTTAGAGAGGTGGCTGACCCCCTCGAGAGAGGTCAGCCAGGATCGTTATGCCGTGGTGAGTTCAGATCCAGCGGCAACCTTTTCGAACATGTCTCTGATGGATTGCTCGTAAGGGGCACGCAGTACGCCATGCTCGGTGATGATGGCGGTGATGTACCTGGCCGGGGTCGCGTCGAAGGCGGGGTTCTGGATCGCCGCGCCATTGGGGGTCATCTGCTTGCCGTTTGAGTGCGTGACCTCGGTGGCTGCGCGCTGCTCGATCGGGATGGCGTCGCCGTCAGGCGTGTTGACGTCGATGGTGGAGAGCGGAGCGGCTACGTAGAACGGAATGCCGTGCTCCTTGGCGAGAACGGCGACGGAGTAGGTCCCGATCTTGTTGGCAGTGTCGCCATTAGCGGCGATGCGATCGGCTCCGACGATGACGGCCTGGATCTTGCCCTGACGCATCAGTGAGCCGGCCATATTGTCGCAGAGTACAGTGGTGGGGATGTTGTCGTGCAGAAGCTCCCAGGCGGTGAGGCGCGCACCCTGCAGGTAGGGGCGGGTCTCGTCGGCGTAGACGTCGATCTTGTGGCCGCGCTCGACGGCGGCGCGAATGACTCCGAGAGCGGTGCCGTAGCCGCAGGTTGCAAGAGCGCCGGCATTGCAATGAGTCAGGACGGTTCCTTGCTGCGGGAGCAGAGCAGCGCCATGGGCTCCCATGGACTTGCACGCGGCGATGTCCTCGTCGTACATTTGCTGGGCTTCCTTGATAAGGGCGGCTTTGATCTCCGGGATCGAGGAGCCAACGGCGGCGAGGGCGTTGTATCTGGTGCGCATACGATCGATTGCCCAGAAAAGGTTGACCGCGGTGGGACGGGTCTCGGCGAGAGTCTTGGCGATTACAGCGACCTCGTCGCTTAGGGCGTTGATGTCGGTTGCCTTGCTCCGGCTGACTCCTAGGGCGAAGCCCATGGCGGCGGAGACTCCAATGGCGGGTGCGCCGCGGACGATCATGTCGCGGATGACGGTTGCGACCTGCTGGTAGTCAGTGGCGAGGACGTAGGTTTCCTCAAGGGGAAGCTTGGTTTGATCGAGGAAGTTGACGCCTTCAGGAAGCCATTCGAGGGTAGGAATCATGTCCCTTCTAGTTTATCGAAGTCAGGAGCGGATGGGGTCGACCCAGCGGAGGCGATTGTCGAGCCCGGCGTTCCAGAATGCCTCCTGGATAACCTGCCTGGATTCGGTGAAGTGGGTCCAGCCTTCGAAGTGCAGGGGGACGATGGTGGCCTCAGGCATGGCCTTTGCGACCTGAATGGCGTCTTCTGCGGTCATGGTCAGAGGCGCGGGGCCTGCAGCCTGAACGCGTGCAGCTCCCATATTGAGGACGGCGACGGAGACAGGTATCCAGCGCGCGACCTCGGCGATGCCCTCGTACCAGACAGTGTCACCGGAGAAGTAGAGGGCTCCGTCTGTGGGGTCGTCCTTGGGTCGGACAGCAAAGCCGACCACGGGACCGCTTCGGCCCTCGCAGTCCACCGGGCCGTGCCGAGCGGGCGTGGCGGTTATCAGGAGGGGATAGCCTTCGGGAGTGGTGATCTCGATGGTCTGCCAGGGAACGAACCCGATGGCGTTGCCGCCGAGCCGCTTTGCGCCTTCCGCGGTCGTGAAGACTGACTTCGCGCGCGAGAGCATCTCGCGGCCGGCGTGGTCGAGGTTGTCGAAGTGCTGGTCGTGGCTGAGGAGGACGTAGTCGATGGTGCCTAGCTGGTTCACAGTGACCTGCGGACCGCTGATCTTGTGCAGTGTTGTGGGACCGGCGACGTAATCGCTGCCGGCAGGATCAAAGGTGGGATCGGTGAGAAAGCGCAGGCCATGAAAGGTAATCAGCGCGGTTGGGCCTCCGATGTAGACGATCTCTGGCTGGCTTTTCATGGCTAATGTCCTCTGAGTGCGAGGTGAGCTGCGCGGACATCGTTCGCTGTGAAAACGGAGTAGAACGGCGCGTGTGGTGCGGCCGTCTGGATGTGGGCACGGCCTCCCTGTTCGCGGTCAACCAGGCAGAGGACGCCGATGACGTTCATGCCGGCCTGCTGGGTGGCCTCAATCGCAGCGATGGTGGAGCCACCGGTGGTGCAGACATCATCGACGATAACGACGTGGGCTCCGATCTTATGAAAGCCTTCGATGCGACGACCCGTGCCGTGTGTCTTCTCGGCCTTGCGGACGAGGAAGCCGTGGACGACCTCACTGTCGTGAGGTGCGCGGTGGTGGTGCTGGTGGTAGTGCCAGGCGCTGGCAGAGGCGGTATTCGAGACCAGAGGGTCGGCTCCCATGGTGAGCCCGCCGACGGCTTCGGCCTGTGGGAAGTGCTGGCGGATGAGATCGAAGAGAACGAGGCCGGAGAGGCGGCCGCCTTCGGCGTGCAGAGTTGTGGTGCGGCAGTCGATGTAGTAGTCGGACTTCTGGCCGCTGGCGAGGGTGAAGTCGCCCAGGCGGAAGGAGTGGGTGGCAATGAGATGCAAAAGGTCGGTGCGATTGTCGGCTGGCATGGTCAGTACCAATTTTAGAGGAGAGACCAAGCGGTTTTGCGGTCTATCCGGTGATGCCGGTGAAGGGCAGCGCAACAGCCGGAGTTTTGTAGATGCAACGGGGTTACTGCGCAAAGAAAAATAATCGAAAAGAGATGGCAGATTCTGGGCCGAAGGAGCATTATGGCACTCTGTCGTGGAGTAGCCGTCAGGCGGGTCTATCTTGTGTGCTGCTTTCGGTTTACTGTCGCGGTTTGTGCCGGGCCTTTGTTCCCGAATGATTTTTTTTAGACAGAGGAGAGCCCCGATGTCACTGCGCTGGATGAATTCTTTCTGGATTGTGGTTCTGCTGTTGACAGCTATAGCAGCAACTGCATCTTCACAAAAGACGGGTTCCTTGCCAGATGTCGCCGGGCAGGGATGGTCGTCGGGCAGTGAGATCACTGTAAGTGGGCAGATTGCAGAGGTCTCGACAACCAGAGCGCCAGGGGCGCCTGCGGGGATGAATTTTGTGCTGAATGGAACCCAGCACACCCTAAGGGTGAATGCGGGTACGAACCTTGGCGAGGCTATGCGGAATCGGCTACGGACGGGTGTTCCGGTTGAGGTGACCGGGGTGATAGAGACTTTCGGCGGCCAGAGTTATCTGCTTGCGCGTGAGATGGTCGTGGATGGAACGCTGATTCCGGTGCGGAATGCGAACGGGATTCCGGTGCGGCCGATGGGCCAGGCGGGGCCTCAAACGCGTAGTGCAAGGAGCCGTGTCAAGGGAGGTGCGCGATGAAGATTGCGCGTTGCTCCCTGATCGTAGTGGCGGTGTCGGGCCTGGGCGTTATAACTGGATGTGGCGGAGGTGGTTCAGGATCCTCCGGTGGAGGGTCGAATCCGCCCCCGCCCCCGGCTGCAGTTGCAGTTTCGCTGGCTTCGCAGCCTCCAACGTCGCTTGCCGTGAACGCACAGACGCAGCTAACCGCGAACGTGAGCAATGACGGCGCCAATGCGGGAGTCAAGTGGACGGTTACATGTGGCAGCAGCGGAGGGTGCGGAACCTTCAGTAATGCAACGACCGCAAGCGGAGCCAGCACAACCTACACGGCTCCCTCTGCTGTTCCCAGTGGAAGTACTGTTACGGTGACAGCGACTTCGGTTACGGACACGACCAAATCAGCTTCAGCAGTGATCTCCATTGGAGCTCCGCCGGGACCGGGGATCGCCGACGGCACATATGTGTATCACCTCGCGGGGCAAAATGCGAATGGGCCGCTATTCTTTGCAGGAGCCTTTACCGTTGCCAATGGAAGCATCACCGGAGGCGAGTTGGACTTCTCCGATTCTGCGACGGGATACAGTAACGCGATTACATCGACGGGGAGCGGGTTGTCGATGGGTACGGGAAGCAACATTCAGGTCACACTGGCAACCAGCAACACGAATATTGGGACGAACGGCGTGATCACACTACGAGGTACGAAGACCTCGACTTCGCGGGTACTGATCTCTGAGTATGACGGGTATGGTGTCGCTTCGGGATCGATTGATCGGCAAACCTCCGTCTCCCCGCCATCGGGAAGTTTTGCGTTTCTGGTCTCAGGTGTAGGCTTCGATACGAATGGCAGCGCGGTTACGACAGGAATCGGAGGTGTGCTGAGCATCAGCGGGACATCGGTTGCGCCCGGCGCCAGCATCTTCGACCTGAACTTCGGTTCGACCCTCAGCCTGGCGAAGAGCTTTACGGCAGGCACTATAAGCTCGCCAGATTCGTTTGGGCGTGTGACAGTCCATCTCTCCCCCGATACGACGACGCAATTGTCGGACTTCCTCCTGACGGGCTATCTTGTCGGTCCAAATCAGATTCAGCTGATTGAGAGCCAGCAGGACAATCTGGGATTCAACCTGGCGGGCATGGCTCTGGGACAGGGAAGCAATGCCGGGAGCTTCAAACAGAACAGCCTGGCAGGAAGGGCTTACGTCTATAGCGGAACGGGCGCGGACGCGGTTGGGGCGGCGGACTTCGCCGGGGCGATCAGTTTCGGCACGAATGGATCGCTCTCGGGGCCGTTGTCGATCAACGACCTGACGAATTATGGAGAAGACACAATTACCGGCGGTACCTACACGGTGGGTACCAACGGCAGAGTGACCTTGAATAACGTAACGACACAATACAATCCTCTGGGCGGCAACTATGGGTTCCTGATGTATCTGGATGGGAACGGCAATGCGCTGATGATGGGTGCCGATGCCGTGGAGTTGAGTGCCGGTCCGGCATATTTGAAGACGACGTCTTCGCCGCAGTTGGGCGGTGCATACGCCCTCGCCGGACAGGGATTCCTGAACGACGTGAACGGATCCTCATGGAGCGCGGCGGGTGCGGTAACGATCAATTCCGGAAGCTATACCGGGTTTACCGACTACAACGACACGGGCACGCCGACGGCCAATGTGGCGCTCACCGGAAGTATCGACAGCACGAGCGATGTGCTTACCCTGACCGGACTGAATGCTGTTTCCTTTACCGCAGGAGCGTCGTTTGTGAACTATCCGATTGACAACAATCGCGTGGTGACGATCAGCATCGATCGAGCGTTGCTGGGACTGGTGCAGATGGAGGCAGTCAACCACTAACCGGGAGGCAAGGAGGCTGAACTGGCAGTTCGGGCGCGCTCGAGCAGAAGCGTGCGCTCGCGTAGGTTGCGCGTGAGTGCGGCGGCACGCTCGAACTCAGCGCGTGCCTCGCGATGGCGGCCGAGTTTCTGGAGCAGGTCTCCGCGGACGCTCGGAAGAAGGTGATAGCTCTTCAGTGTGGGATGATCGGCGATGGCGTCGATGAGAGGGAGCGCGGCAGCGGGCCCCGATGCCATTGATACGGCGACGGCGCGGTTCAGTTCGACAATCGGAGATGGGCTGATCCGGAGAAGCTGCGTGTAGAGATGTACGATGCGTTGCCAGTCAGTGGCCTCGGGAGTAAGAGCGCGAGCATGACAGGCGGCGATAGCTGCTTGAAGAGTGTATGGGCCGGCAGCAGTTTTGGTGACCGCATCCTGAAGAGACCACACCTCAGATACGAGATGGGGGGCATTCTCATCCGAGCTCGTATTCCTCAGGAGGAGACTTTCGGCGCGGTCGAGTGCCGCCAGGCCGCGCTGAATGAGGATCTGGTCCCAACGAGAGCGGTCCTGATCGAGCAGGAGGACAGGTTCGCCGCCTGGGCCGACGCGGGCGTTGAGGCGGGAGGCCTGGATCTCCATGAGAGCGACAAGGCCGTGGACTTCGGGTTCATCAGGCACCAACTCCGCAAGAATGCGGCCCAAGCGAAGAGCGTCTTCGCAGAGGGCGGGGCGCATCCAGTCATCGCCAGCGGTGGCAGAGTAACCCTCGTTGAAGATGAGGTAGACGACCTGCAGGACGGAGGCGAGCCGGGCGGTGAACTCGTCTCCGCGCGGCACCTCAAAGGGGATGCGGGCTTCGCTGAGGGTGCGTTTTGCGCGTACGATGCGCTGAGCAATGGTGGGTTCGGCGACCAGGAAGGCACGAGCGATCTCGTCTGTGTTGAGGCCGCCGAGCAGGCGTAGTGTGAGAGCCACACGTGCTTCGGGAGCGAGGATGGGATGGCAGGAGATAAAGATGAGCCGGAGGAGATCGTCTCTGACCGGGTCGTCGATCGCTTCATGGATCTGGTCCGGGGTAAGCTGATTGGCTGAGTCAAGTTCGTAGCCGAGTTGCTGATGTTTGCGATCGAGGAGCTTGTTGCGGCGCAGGAGATCGATCGCGCGGTTTTTGGCTGCGGCCATGAGCCATGCCGCGGGATTGTCCGGGATGCCGGTTTGGTGCCAGCGTTCGAGCGCCGCGACGAAGGCGTCCTGGGCGAGGTCTTCGGCCACGCCCACATCGCGAACGAGGCGAGTAAGGGTAGCGATCAGGCGGGCCGATTCGATGCGCCAGACGGCTTCGATGGAGCGCTGGAGGTCGGCTGAATTGGAGCCTGCAGGCATCAGAAAAGATGAGATCACCTTCAAAAGTAAGTGGCAAGAACAGCTTAAGAAAGATTTATGAGCAGTGTGTAATGGAAAAGCAAGCCGTTCGTCTGCATGGGTGAAGGAGAGATTGGGATGAGTGACACGGTAAAGGATCCGGTCTGCGGAATGCAGGTGAAGGCCGAGACCGCTAAGTGGACGAGCGAACATGCGGGCAGGCGCTGGTATTTCTGTTGCGAAGGATGCAGGAAGAAGTTCGAGGCTGATCCCGCGAAGTATGACGGCTCGCGTCCGGCGCCTGCGACGGAGGGGTTGACTTCGATCGGAGGAGCATCTCCGGTGAAGACTGGTAGCTGCTGCGGAGGAGATCAAAGTGCCGCGATGGCGAAGCCGGCGAACTCTTCGGTAACAGGCAAATACACATGCCCGATGCACCCGGAGGTGGTCTCGGACAAGATGGGATCGTGCCCAAAGTGCGGCATGGCGCTCGAGCCGATGGCTCCTATGGCGAGCCGGGTGGAGTACACGTGTCCGATGCACCCTGAGGTGGTGAAGGACGGGCCGGGTAGCTGCCCGATTTGCGGCATGGCGCTCGAGCCGAGAGAGGTGAGTGTAGACCAGGAGAATCCTGAGCTGAAGACGATGCTGCTGCGGTTCTGGGTGGGGGTGGCGCTCTCGGTTCCGTTGTTGGCCGTGATGGTGATGGATATGCTGCCAGGGCATCCATTTGCAGGGCTGCTGGCGAGCCGGTGGATGGGGTGGGCACAGATGGCGCTTGCGACGCCGGTCGTGCTGTGGTGCGGGTGGCCCTTCTTTGAGCGAGGATGGGCGTCCATTGTGCATCGCAGCCCGAACATGTTCACGCTGATCGCGATGGGTGCCGGCGCGGCGTATCTGTACAGTGTGACGGCGGTGGTGGCACCGGGAGTCTTTCCGGCTTCATTCCGTGGACCGGGCGGGGAGCTTGGGCTGTACTTCGAGGCGGCTGCCGTCATCACGGTGCTGGTCCTGCTGGGACAGGTGCTGGAGCTGAAGGCAAGGGACAGAACGGGCGAGGCGATTCGAGCGCTTCTGGGACTGGCTCCCAAGACGGCACGCAAGATCGCAGAAGACGGCACGGAGAGCGATGTTCCGCTGGCTGACATTGTCGTGGGTGACAGGCTGAGGGTGCGGCCGGGTGAAAAGGTTCCCGTAGACGGGGTGGTCGAGGACGGCCGCAGCGCGGTGGATGAGTCGATGGTGACGGGAGAGCCGGTTCCGGTCGAGAAGACTGCTGGCGAAAAGGTGGTCGGTGGCACCATCAACGGAACCGGAGCGTTGGTCATGCGCGCCGAGCGCGTCGGTTCGGACACGCTGCTGGCGCAGATTGTAAAGATGGTGAGTGAGGCGCAGCGGTCGAGAGCACCCATCCAGGGGCTGGCTGATAAGGTGTCTGGCTACTTCGTCCCTGCGGTGCTGCTGGCAGCGGTGCTGGCTGCGATAGCGTGGGCGGTGTGGGGGCCGGAGCCTAGGCTGGCGCACGCGCTAGTGATCGCGGTCTCCGTGCTCCTGATCGCATGTCCGTGTGCTTTGGGACTGGCGACACCGATGTCCATCATGGTGGCTACGGGACGCGGAGCACATGAGGGTGTGCTGGTGCGAAACGCCGAGGCTCTGGAGACGCTGGAGAAGGTCGATACGCTGGTTCTGGATAAGACTGGAACGCTGACGGAGGGCAAGCCTCGGCTGACGGAGGTGGAGATTGCCGACGGCGTGAATGAGAGCGATCTGCTGCGTTCGGTGGCCAGCCTGGAGCGTGCAAGTGAACATCCTTTGGCGGCTGCGATCGTTGCAGGAGCAGAACAGCGAGGGGTTGTAGTGGCCGAGGTGAAGGATTTTGTTTCGGTGACAGGGAAGGGCGTCACCGGTGTCGTCGATGGACGTCGCGTTGCGATTGGCACACTTGCTCTGCTGCGCGATGAGGGCGTCGACGCCGAAAGGCTGGAGGAGCGCGCCGAGGCCATGCGCCGCGAAGGGCAGACAGTGATGCTGGTCGCGATCGAGGGAAGGGCAGCGGGAATGATTGCTGTCGCCGACCCCATTAAGAGCTCGTCGGCAGAGGTGGTGAACCAGCTGAAACAGAGCGGTCTTTCGATCGTGATGGTGACAGGCGACAATCGCACGACGGCGCAGGCTGTGGCGAGCAGGCTGGGCGTCGACTTTGAGGCGGGAGTTTCGCCTCAGGGCAAGGCAGAGGTCATTCAGCGGCTGCAGAAGCAGGGGAAGATTGTAGCCATGGCCGGAGACGGTATTAACGATGCTCCCGCGCTGGCCGCAGCCCAGGTGGGTATAGCAATGGGGACGGGTACGGATGTGGCCATGGCGGCTGGTGGTATCACGCTGGTGAGTGGCGATCTGCGCGGACTGGTTCGAGCGCGTCGATTGAGCCAGCGAACGATGAAGAACATACGGCAGAACCTGTTCTTCGCGTTCATCTATAACGCCGTGGGTGTGCCCCTGGCGGCAGGCGTGCTGTATCCGCTATTTGGGTGGCTCCTGAGTCCGATGATCGCGGCTGCGGCGATGAGCTTCAGCTCAGTCTCGGTGATCTCAAATGCGCTGCGGCTGCGAGGGGCCAAGCTGTGAGGGTGAGCGTTTCGGCGTGAGACGCAGAACCTTCGACCTTGCTGCGCTTCGCTCTGGGTGACACTTGTTGAGAGAGGCGTGAGGGGAATTTCTCGAAACGAGCGGCGGCATGAGGGATCACTCCTGCCGCCGCCATGATTCTAGTGCTTTCGACCTGTTTAGTGTTTGAGACCCATTCCGGCGATCACTCCGCGCATGTAGGCGAAGCTCTTGGTGACACCCGGCATTGGATCGTCGCCGTGGATCTCGTACTCGAGATCCACGTTGCCCTTGTACCCGATATCGATGAGGGCGCGGAAGATCTGTGGAACGGGCATGAGGCCATCGCCGACAGCGACCTGGCTCTCCTTGACCTTGCTTTCGGCGAGGTCCTTCATGTGGATGTCGTAGACGCGAGGGCCGACTTTCTTGATGGCAGCGACGGGATCGGTCCCGGTCCGCATGGTGTGGCCGACGTCGATACAGCAGCCAATGCGCTCGTCCATCTTCTTGACGGCATCAAGCACATCGAGCGGGGATGGCCACTGTTTGTCCTCGGGACCGTGATTATGGATGGCCAGCTTGATGTCGTATTCCTTGACGAACTTCTCGACGCGGGGGAGCACCTGGCGGGTGGGGGCGCCGACTATCATGGGGATGCCAGCGGATTTGACGTACTCAAACTTGGAGCGGATGTCGTTGTCATCGTCCTTGTCGAAGTAGATCGTTCCGGCGGCCGTGAGCGTCAGGCCGGCTGCGCGATACTCGGCGGCGCGTGCGGCTACCTGATCGGCGGGAGTCATGGGCAGGTGAACGTCCTTCAGGTTCAGATAGGGTGTTTTCAGTTCCTTCATGAACTCGATCAGGTGCTGTTGATCAAACTTGCGGAAGGTGTAGCTGGCGATTCCGAGGCGGATAGGTGAGTCGGACGGAGATGGGGCGGCGGCGAATGCAAGGCTGGAGTTGGAGAGGAGCGACGAGGCGGCGAGCATAGTTCCGCCACTAAGAAGACTGCGGCGCGAGAGAGTTAGCTTCATGGACGGCATAGTAGCTTTCGTTTGCAGTGGTCGTCCAGTAGAGACTCGATTCGGGAAGTGGATTCGATAGGTCTGCATGGGCAGGCCGGGTGCAAAGAGAAAATCCCCGCCGGACTGGGCGGGGACTCTAAGGAGGACGAGGCAGAGGGCTAGAGCTCCAGTCTGGAATCTTCGATGGCGAGGCGCACATTGCCGTCGGACTTGGTGAGCCGGCGGACGGCCTCCATCTTATCGACGTTGGCCTTGAGCATGACGACGGCTATGGGGATAGACTTCCCTGCGGATTTGATGGTCCGGATAGCCGTCTCGCGGTCGATGCTGCAGACTTTCATCAGGACGCGAATGCCGCGCTCGACCAGCTTCGCATTCTTCATATGCACGTTGACCATCTGGTTGTCGTACACGTATCCGAGTCGCGTCATGGCCCCTGTTGTGATCATGTTGAGAATCATCTTCTGGGCGGTTGCGGATTTCATGCGGGTGGAACCCGATACAGTCTCGGGACCAACATCAGCCACGATAGTGGTGTCGGCGACCTCGGCGAGCGCAGTGTTGGCATTGCAGGTGACGGCCGCCGTCTTGGCCCCGCGTGCGCGTGCGTATTCGACGGCACCGACGACGTAGGGGGTGCGGCCGGAGGCGGAGACTCCGATGACGATGTCTTTTCGGGTGGGTCGCCTGCGGGCGATATCCCGCTGTCCCAGCTCGGGAGAGTCTTCGTTCACGTCGGAGGCGGAGGCCAAAGCCTTCGGACCGCCTGCCATAATGTACTGCACCTGCGCCGGAGCAGTGGAGAAAGTAGGAGGGCACTCAGAGGCATCGAGCGCCGCAATTCGGCCTGAGGAGCCTGCCCCGACATAGATAAGGCGGCCTCCGTCGCGAAGTGACCTGGCGACGGTGTCGATCACAATTGCGATCTCCGGAAGAGCTTTCTTTACGGCTGCAGCGACCTTCACATCCTCGTGATTGATGATGCGGGCGATCTCAAGTGCAGATTTTGTATCCAGCCCTTCAGAGGCAGAGTTGTCTGTCTCTGTGACCAGCGACAGGAATTCATCGGGGCCACTGAAAGCGGATTTTGACGAATGGGCCGGTTCGAGCATCGTAAGGCTTGCCATAAAAGATCCTGCTACGAGTTGCTGCTATTGTTTAGACGATTCTAGTCCTAATCGTGGTTAGATGCGTAGGGAAAGCATGATGTTTATTCCCTGGCATCGCGGGGCTCTTTACCAAATGTTTTCATGCTTGTCGATGTTGTTGGAGGAAGGACATGACTTCTGCTTTTTCTTCTCAGCTTTGAATCTCGAAATTTCGGGGGGTCTCTGTAAGATGCAGTTTATGACAACGAGTTTTCTGTGCAGCATGATGGCTGCAGCGCTGGCGCTGACAACGGGAGCGCGTGTAACGAATGCGGCAGAGGTTCCCACCGTGCAAACTGTTGCGACCGATGAGGTGGTTGATGCTTCGCTGCAGCAGAAACTTGCTGCCATGGCGGCGAATCATAAAGGCCATGTGGCGCTGTATGCCAGGCAACTGAATACCGGCAAGGTCGTCTCGCTGGATGCCAATGTGCCGATCCAGACCGCGTCTGTGATCAAGCTGGCCATTCTCTTTGAGGCAATGGAGGAGGTCAGAGAGGGTAAGGCCCACTGGGATGAGAAGCTGACCCTGAAGAAAGGGGATGGCGTCAACGGGTCTGGAGTTTTGACGTTTTTCGATACGCCACTCACCCTTACCCTCAAAGACGTGCTGACGATGATGGTAATCGTCAGCGACAACACTGCGACCAACCTGGCGATCGACCGCTTTGGAGTGCGCACGGTAAATGACAGAATTGCCTCGATGGGGGTGAAGAATACCCATCTTTACAAAAAGATCGGGAAGCCTGCGACGGAGCCGATGCCGGCCGACCAGCCGAAGTTTGGACTGGGCAAAACGACAGCACATGAGATGGAGACGATTATGGAGCGCATTGGCCGCTGTGAGCTGGGACAGCCTGGCGAGCCGATGCAGCCGGGAGACAAGGAGATCTGTCAAACGGCCTTGACGATGTTGCGTAACCAGTTTTACCGCAATACGATACCGCGATACCTGGAGAAGCTGGATTCGACCGAGGAGGGTTCGGGAATCGCGAGTAAGACGGGAAGCCTGAACGCAGTCAGAAACGATGTGGCCATCGTCGCGGGAAAGAGCGGACCGATTGTGATCTCGATCTTTACAGACCGGAACGAGGACCAAAGCTGGACGGCAGACAATGAGGCTGAGATCATTATTGCTAAGCTGGCCAGGGAGATCGTCAACGCCTGGTCGCCCGACGGCATCAATGGAAGGATGCTGGTGCCGGGTTTGGGACTGGGTGTCGGTTCGGCCTCAGGATCGTCTAAATAGCAGGAGATGAAGTAGGACTGTGCATACTGGGGAGCAAACGGATCTGGAATCAGACCGGGAATCAAAGGATAGTGGTGTGTCTGGGACGCCTGGCGAGAATCAAAAAAAGGAGTATCGGAGCACGATGAGCTCGTGGCTGCGGGACCTTATCATCTCGGTGGCAGTCTCGGCCTTCATCATCATCTTCCTTTATCAGCCGGTGCGGGTGGAAGGTACGAGCATGCTGCCCGTTCTCGAAGATCAGGACAGGCTGTTCGTGAATAAGATCGCATATAGGATGGGGGAGATTCACCGTGGCGACGTAGTGGTGTTTCTGTACCCGCACGACCATCACAAGAGCTATATCAAACGAGTGATCGCCCTGCCGGGGGATGACCTTCGGATCGATCACGGGCATGTGATTGTCAACGGAAAGCGGCTGGCGGAGAAGTATGTCCCCCCACGCTTTGAGGACAGCCGTTCGCTTCCCGAAACGGTTATTCCGGACAACGAGTATTTTGTGATGGGGGACCATCGTTCCATCTCAAGCGACAGCCGGGATTTTGGCCCGGTGGATCGCGATTTGATTTATGGCAAGGCTGCCTTTGTGTACTGGCCGATGGAGCAGGTTGGCGTAGTCCACTAGGGAAGAGATAGAGAGGAAGACAGCCGCGCGGCATAAAGCTGCGCGGCTGTAGTTTTTGTCCAGAACACTGTAGGTGTTGCTAAGAAGGGCAGAGATCCTTCACCATATTCAGGATAAAGGATCGGAAGATTACGCACCTTTGGAGATAGCGCTACCGTGTGGTTGCGTTGGTGACGATCTTCGCGAAGGAGTCGGGATCGAGCGATGCTCCACCGACGAGCGCACCATCGATGTCTTCCAGGCAGCATAAAGATCCGGCGTTATCGGGCTTTACGGAACCGCCATAGAGGATACGAAGGTTGTTTGCCACTTCAGAACCAGCGACCGAAGCTACCTTGGCGCGGATGATCTTATGGGCGCCTTCCGCGATCTCGGGAGTTGCAGTGCGACCGGTGCCGATAGCCCAGACGGGTTCGTAGGCGATCACAAGAGGGCCGAGCGTTTCAGGATTGATACCTTCCAGAGCAACGGCGATCTGGAGATTCAGGACATCCGCCGTGAGGTTCTCCTCGCGTTCCTTGAGGTGTTCACCGACACAGACGATGGGCACCAGGGAATGTGCGAGAGCAGACTTCAGCTTGAGATTGACCGTCGTGTCAGTCTCGTTGAAATACTGGCGACGCTCGGAGTGGCCGATCAGGACGTGTGTCGCTCCCACGGCGGTCAACATGGTTGGAGAGGTCTCGCCAGTGTAGGCCCCGTCGTTGAGCCAATGCATATTCTGAGCACCCACGAAGACAGATTTGCCGCGGGAAGCGTCTACGAGAGCGGGAAGCGAGGTCATGGCCGGGAAGAGAGCAACCTCGGCTTCGGTGTTGTTTTTGATAAGTGGGAAGAAGCTGGTGAGGAATGCCGTGGATTCGGCGGGGGTCTTGTACATCTTCCAGTTTGCGGCGATCAGGAGTTTGCGCATGATGAAGGTCGAGTTCCTCGTTCGGTTGAAAAAGCCTATGTATCTCCCGCCAACTTTAAGAGCCAGCCGGAAAGCGAATCATCGATTTACTTTTTATCGGTCAGTGCGTCAACGCCGGGGAGTGTCTTGCCCTCGAGAAACTCGAGAGAAGCTCCTCCGCCGGTAGAGATGTGGCTGATCTTGTCGGCCACACCGGACTGTTGGACGGCAGCAACCGAGTCGCCACCTCCCACGATGCTGGTTGCGTCGCGATTTGCGGCGACCGCCTTGGCAATGGCATTGGTCCCCTTGGCGAAGGCGGGCATCTCGAAGACGCCCATCGGGCCATTCCAGACGATGGTGATGGCGTCGGCGATTTCTTTGCTGAAGAGATCGATGGAAGCCGGGCCGATATCCAGGCCCATCCATTCGCCGGGGAAGGGGCCATCGCCGGAGAAGATCTGGGTCTTTGCATCGGCAGCGAACTTGTCTGCAAGAACGTGGTCGATCGGCAGAAGCAGTTTGACACCCTTCTTCGCCGCTTTGTCGAGTGCGGCTTTTGCGACATCGATCTTGTCGGTCTCGACGAGCGACTTTCCTGTCGTCTGCCCCTTGGCATTGAGGAAGGTATAGGCCATACCGCCTCCTATGATGAGCGAGGTGGCGCGATCCAGGAGACTATCGATGACCTCGATCTTGTCGGAGACTTTGGCTCCTCCAATGATGGCCACGAATGGCTTGATCGGATCGCTAACGGCCTTGCTGAGGTAGGTCAGCTCCTTTTCCATCAGAAGCCCGGCCGCTGAGACCGGAACGTAGTGGGTGATGCCTTCTGTGGACGCATGGGCGCGGTGCGCACTCCCGAAGGCGTCATTGATGTAGATATCGCACAAGGAGGCAAGCTGCCGCGCGAATTCGGGATCGTTCTTCTCTTCTTCAGGATGGAAGCGAAGGTTTTCGAGAAGCAGCGGCTGGCCTGGCTCAAGGTTGCCTACCATCTCGGTAGCGATGTCGCCGATGCAGTCCGGCGAGAAGGCAACATTCTCGTCGTCCCCAAGGACGTGATCGAGCAGCTCGCGCAGGCGATCGACGACAGGGCGAAGGCTCATGGAGGGAACCACCTTACCCTTGGGGCGCCCCAGATGCGAGCAGAGAATGACGCGTGCCTTGCGGCGCAGAGCGTACTCGATGGTGGGGATCGTCTCGCGGATGCGGGTATCGTCTGTAATGCGTGGAGCGCTATCGGGACCATCGGCCGCGAGAGGAACGTTGAAATCGACGCGGATGAGGACGCGTTTGTTAGTGAGGTCCAGGTCGCGGATAGACAGCTTCGACATGTGCATTTCCTTTGTGTGGGTTTTTGGAGTGGCCCAGGGGAGGGCCGAGCCCGTCGACACTCCATCATATCGGTTCGACGGGGGAAAGGCGCAGGAGGTGATCCTTCAGGAGAGAGCGTGAGCTATTCGGGAATTATGGCATCAGCCTCAATTTCGATGCGCCAGCGGGGATCCAGAAGTTCCTTGACGACAACCATTGTCGCGGCGGGACGTATGAGGGAGAAGAACTTGCCATGCACCCGGCCTACACTCTCCCAGTCTTCTGTCCGGGTGATGAACATGCGGGTGCGATAGACGTGCTCGATAGAAGAACCTGCATTTTTAAGCGCAGCCGCAATGAGGGTGAGGCACTGGTCCGTCTGTTCGGCTACGTCCTGGTCATCGGCACCGACGGGACCGGTTCCCGAGACGTGAACAAAGTTGCCGATCCGCACGGCTCGGGAGAAGCCGATGATGGGTTCATAGGGGCTGGTACCGGAAATGTTGGTGCGTTTCATGCCTCGGATTGTAAATGGGTCGGGTATGATCGGCTGCATTCAGGCGCAGAACAGGAGGATGACCAGCTTGTGTTTTTCGGCAACGGCGAACTTTATCGGGAGCGGCGTGCTGGCGGCTGCCGGAGTCGCGACGCTCACGCGTGTCAAACACAAGCGTGAGCTGATGTTCGCTTCGCTGCCGACTCTGTTTGCGATTCACCAGTTCATCGAAGGCTTTGTCTGGCTTGGGCTGGACGGGGTGCTTTCACCGGAGTTGACCCACAGGATGGGAGCGGCCTTCATGCTTTATGCGCAGGGACTGTTGCCGCTTCTGATTCCGCTGAGTGTACTGCTGTTTGAACCGGATCAGAAGAGCCGAAGGCGCATGGCGCCCTTTCTTGTGCTGGGCACAGGGACAACGCTGTACATGCTGTGGGCGCTGATTGCCTACCCTATCCAGATTTTTGTGAAGAATCACAGCATCGTCTATATCAACGATGGAACGAACAACACCATACTTGCAGCACTCTATGTGATCGCGACGTGCGGCTCGCTCTTCTTCTCCAGGGTGCGCGACATGGTCGTCTTCGGCGCAGCAAACCTTGTAATTCTGCTGGCGGTAATGGCAGTTAAACGCTATGCGTTCACGTCCCTGTGGTGCGCCTATGCGGCTGTGGCAAGCGTGATCATTCTGGCGTATTTCTGGAAGAGTGAACCGGAACGGCCCTATCCCTATCAGGAGGCACTTTTGGGGTAAGAGTATGGGATGAATCGTTCACTTGACTTGTCATCAAGGCCGGAGAAGCCTTCTTCTTCAATAGCCATACTGATCCGAAGTGTGTAGGCTGCAACTGGTACTCGTCACTCTGGAGAGCGATTTTTTCCCAAGGAAATGGATTAGCTGGATGAACGATGATCAGGTCGGGTTTGGCCTGAAACCAGGACGAAAAGTCACCCTTGGCAGTATAGTGAGCGTTTGATGGTGTTGTAAGCCCTACTATATCAATGATGTACCTATCGCAATACCAGCCGATTGTGCCTGTTTCGACCGTAGCGACTTTTATATCAGGCGAAGAATGATTCGTAATCCAGCGAGCCATATCTCGGTAATCCGTAGCCTCTTTTGCAGAGTGGCGGAGATAGGCAGCACTTGCTTCAGTGAAGCCGAGCGTGAACAAAATTGCGAAGATATATGCGGTCCGCGTCGAAGGGATTAGAGCTGCTAGATACATCGTCGCAAAAAACAGAAAAGGCCCGTAGTACCAGTAGTAAGAAGGAATGTTGAACAGAATATAAAAAGCCGCAAGGATGATCAGGAAGGGTGCCACTACCTGGTTGAATGCTCGTATCTGTACACGTGTTGAGCCAATCCATGAAAGGGCTGCAACAACTGGTACGAATAGCCAAGAACCTCCCAGAGGACGAAAGACCTGTTCAGGCACCCGGAGAAAGGCTGTTGGCCACCTTCCCCAAAAACCCGACATTCCTTGTCCAAACTTGGCGGTTGTTGATTGTGGTAACAGGTGCCCATAGAAAAACTGATTCGACGCCACATAGGCAAGTAGTAGGAAGATGGCAGGTAGGAACGTCAGTAATTTTGGGTAACGATGCTGTTTTATAAGAAGAAACGCAATGACAAGGGCAACCGCACCACCTTCAAACCGGGCAAGAAAGGTCAAGGTACACAGCACGGGAAGCCAATCGATCTCACCTTTTATGTATGCTCTCATCGTCAATATGAGGAGAAGCACAAAAAGACTCGTCTCCATGCCAAAGCAAAAGTAGAAAAAGGAATTGGCAGCGATGAAAATGCCAGCGAACGGGACCACCTCTTCAGCAAGGAGAGCAGCCCAAAAAAGAAAGCCAGCGCTCAAGACGGTCTGCGCCAAGAGAACATTGCCGTGTAACAGATAGGCTGTACCTAAAAGCACCCAAGTGTTCAGGATCGAGGTTAACGCATTGACGTGTTCACCAGGATTGAACTCAAGGCCCCTTCCATGAAGGGCATTCGTGGCATATCGCGCATAGATGAGTGCGTCGTCGAGATGGAATCGTCGGCTGACGAATGCCAGTGTAGAGATTACGAGGCAGATGATCAGAATCCTGACCTTGAAGGTCATACGAATGGAACTCGGCATAATCGTTTTCAGCTGACCAGAACAGTGCTGTCCCGAACGCTGGGCGTTCGGGACAGGAGTCGGTTAGAGGCCCTTCTTCACCAGGAAGAGGATGAGGTCCTTGACGCGGTTGGAGTAGCCCCACTCGTTGTCGTACCAGCTGATGATCTTGCCGGTGTTGCCGATGACCTTGGTCAGCTTGGAGTCGAAGATCGACGAGAGCGGGTTGCCGCGGAAGTCGCTGGAGACGAGCTCCTCTTCGGTGTAGCCGAGGATGCCCTTCATCGGGCCTTCAGCTGCAGCCTTGATGGCGGAGTTAATGCTCTCAACCGAGATGGGCTTTTCAGCCAGGAAGGTGAGATCGACGACCGAGACTGTGGGGGTCGGGACGCGGATGGAGAAGCCGTCGAGCTTGCCAGCCATCTCTGGGATAACGAGCTTGAGGGCCTTGGCGGCACCTGTGCTGGTCGGGATCATCGAAAGGGCCGCAGCGCGTGCGCGGCGCAGGTCCTTGTGGGGGGCGTCGAGCACGACCTGATCGTTCGTGTAGCTGTGGATGGTGTTCATCAAGCCGTTGACGATGCCGAAGTTATCATTCAGCACCTTCACGACGGGTGCCAGGCAGTTCGTGGTGCAGCTCGCATTTGAGATGACGTTATGCTTCGCCGCATCGTACTTGCCTTCGTTCACTCCGAGGACGATTGTGATGTCTTCGTTGCTGGCCGGAGCGGAGATGATGACCTTCTTGACGGTGGAACCGAGATGGGCCTTGGCCTTCTCCGCGTCGGTGAAGAAGCCGGTCGATTCGACCACGATCTGGGCTCCAACGGAGGCCCAGTCCAGTTTGGAAGGATCGCGCTCGGCGAATACCTTGATCTGCTTGCCGTCGACGGAGATAAAGTCGGGCCCGTGCGAAATATCGTGATGCAGGTTCCCGAGGATGGAGTCGTATTTCAGCAGGTGTGCCAGCGTGGCTGGCGTGGTCAGGTCATTGACGGCGACAAACTCGATGTCAGGGTTTCCGAGAGCGCTGCGGAACACGTTCCGCCCGATGCGGCCGAAGCCGTTGATACCTACCTTTACAGCCATGTTTACGGTTGCTCCTATCGTTACCGATTGTTGTTTACACGTTTTATCAATTGTAGAACGACGAAAAGGCAGCCTGTTCACAACCACGGAAAAAGATTCCGGCCCATCAAAACCGGATGCTGCCACTTGTAATGGTCGCAAAAATAAGAGGAATGCGCGTATCGCAGGTGGTTCACAGATTTGCGAGCGCCTTTGACCGTGTGTTACAAGCGACATATGCGCGATCTGCGCGATTGGATAAGCGAAAAGATGAGACGACGCCCAAGACGTGGACCGAATGATTCGGAGTCCACGGGCAAGAGCGGACAGGAACTGCCCGCAAATCAACCCGCTCCCCTGAGACCCTCCTATCCGGAGCAGGTCGCGAGCAGCGAGCCGGAACCGGCCACGCCTGAGCCGTTTGTTGAACCGGTTATGCCAGTTGCCGAGGCATCTGCTCCCGAGATCGAGACTTCCTCGGAGCCGCCGCCGGCAGAAGGTTCGCCTGCTACACCCGAACCGAAAGTTGTTGTTGAGACGCAGCCCGATTCCGTGGCCGTCGCTCCTGCTGAGCAGCCAGCGATCAAGTCGCCCAAAGGATACGTGGTGCTTACGATCGGCCTTCCCGGGTCAGGCAAGACGACCTGGTACAAGCGTCGTGGGGTAACTCCGCTTTCGAGTGATCTGCTGCGGACCATTCTCTTCGACGACATCACGGAGCAGCGGTATCAGGGACTGGTGTTTTCAACCCTGCGAAGCCTCTTACGTGCGCGCTTGATTGCGAAGATGCCTTGGAACTATGTGGATGCCACCAACCTGTCGCCGCATGAGCGCAGACAGTGGATCCGGATGGCCAAGAGCTTCGGCTACGAAGTCCAAGCGGTCTTCTTCGATGTTCCTCTGGCCGTGTGCATGGATCGCAATCGGAAGCGCGACCGGTCGGTTTCCGACGAGTTCATGCAGAAGATGTCCGAGCGCCTTCGCCCGCCGACCTTCAAGGAAGGCTTCGACAAGATCACGATCGTGCGCGTGAAGGGTCAGGCAGGGACTTCAGGCGAGCAGCCAGTGGACGGGACGCAGCGCGGTGCGGAATTTGACCCGGAGGCCGCGCAGTAGGCAGACCCATTATCGTAAGGGAGACAGTATGCCCGCTCGAGGCGTCGAGTTCGCGAAGGTGAGCTATACGCCGGAAGGTGGGCATCTTGTTTTGCGGGATGTCTCGGTCTCCCTTGCAGGCGGAACCGTAACGGCTCTGCTGGGTCGCAGTGGGTCTGGCAAGACTACTTTGCTGCGGATGGTGAATGGACTTGTTCGACCGACCTCGGGCGAGGTCAGGATCGATGGCAGGTCTGTCGGTGCGATCCGTTCCATGGAGGAGTTAGCCAGCCTTCGGCGAGGAATCGGGTACGCAATTCAGGAGACCGGCCTGTTTCCGCACATGACCATCGAACGGAATGTCGCGCTTGGTTTGGAGATCGAGGGTAGGCCACCGGCAGAGCGCGAACAAAGGGCACGTGAGGTGCTCGAACAGGTGGGAATAGACTTTGAGCGGATGCGACGGAGGCATCCTTGGCAACTTTCAGGTGGCCAGAAACAGCGGGTCGGCCTCGCTCGTGCGCTAGCACTGAATCCGTCGGTGTTGCTGATGGATGAGCCCTTTGGCGCTTTGGATCCTCTGACTCGGGCTGAGATGCAGGGTATGCTCAACCATCTTCTTGAAGCAGCCCCCAGAACGGTCCTGCTGATAACTCACGACCTCAACGAGGCGTTGTTTCTAGCAGACCGCATCCTCATTCTTGCAGATGGTGAGATTGTGGCGGACGTGCTTCCAAATGAGGTGGAGGCTTCGCAAAACTCTCATGTAAAAGATTATCTTTCCGCTGTAAATCTGATGAAATCTAGATGATGATTATCCTGCAACGATACGGCTGGGAGATTGCAAGACTGACCTTCGAGCACCTTTGGCTCACGGTCAGCGCTATGTTGTTCGCCGTTTTGATCGGTTTGCCGGCTGGCATCATCCTGACGCGTCGCCCACGTTGGGCACGGCCCGTAATTGGCGTTGCGAACGTAATCCAGACCGTGCCCAGCCTGGCGTTGTTTGGTCTCTTGTTACCGGTGCCGTGGCTTGGGGGGAATGCCGCGCGCCTGGCGATCATCGCGCTGACTGGCTATGCTCTGCTCCCCATCTTGCGTAACACCTATGTCGGAATAGAGGGTGTCAGTCCGGAGCTGATCGGGGTGGCCGATGCAATGGGGATGACCGGCTGGCAGCGCCTGCGAAAGGTCGAGCTTCCTATCGCCGCAGGCGTCATCCTGGCGGGCATTCGAACCGCGACGGTGGTTTGCGTGGGGGTGGCGACAATCGCTGCAGCTATCGGTGCGGGCGGTCTGGGGGAGCTGATCTTTCGCGGTGTAGCCAGTGTTGACAACGGTCTCGTGCTTGCAGGCGCCATTCCCGCGGCGCTGCTCGCCTTGGCAGCTGACGGCGGACTAGGGCTTATAGAGAAAAGGCTCACGGTACAACAGCCATGAGGTGGTGCCGAATTCAAGCAATGCGAAGCGCCGGCGTCTTCGTCTCTCTGCTCCTGATACTCGGCTGCGCTCCACCGCGATCTTCACGTATTGTCATCGGCGCCAAGAACTTTACGGAACAGGTGGTGCTGGGTGAACTGCTCGCCCAGGAGGTCGAATCAGTTACCGGGCAGCCGGTGGAACGTCGCTTTTACCTTGCCGGAAGTTATCTGTGCCAGCAGGCGCTGATCAGCGGACGCATTGATGGATACGTGGAGTACAGCGGCACGGCGTTGACTGCGATTCTCAAACAGCCATTGCCTCCCGTCGGACAGCGCGACCGGGCGAGGGTGTATGCAACAGTGAAGCACCTGTATGAGGAGAGATATAAGGTTCGTGCGGAGCCGGGGCTGGGATTTCAGAACACCTTCGCCATGGTGGTTCGTGCCGACGACTCGGAGCAGCTTCATCTCCGGACAATCTCCGATGCTGTTCCGCACGCTCAGCGGATGAAGCTTGGAGTGGGATATGAGTTCGAGGAGAGACCTGATGGCCTGCGTGGTTTGGAGCAGACCTATGGCCTGAAGTTCGAGGGTCATCCTCGTACGATGGACCTCGGATTGCTCTATCGGGCGCTTCAGTCTGGGCAGGTCGATATGGTGGCGGGAAACTCCACGGACGGGCCGATCCGGGCACTTCATCTTGTCACGCTCGAAGACGACAAGCATTACTTTCCCCCTTACGAGGCCATCCCACTCATTCGCGACGATTCCTTGCAGGTGCATCCTGAGATTCAGGTGGCCATGGACCGGCTGGCCGGCAAGGTGAGCGAGGACGAGATCCGAACGATGAACGACGCAGTGGACGGAAAGCATCGCGATGTGGCCGAGGTGGTTCGGGAGTTTCGCCGCACGAAGGGCTTGTGAGTCGTTGGCAGGTTGTGATTTCTGGGTAGGATAAGAAGTAGAGAGACATAGGTCAGGATGGAGGTGCTGGATGGCACAAGAGCGAGTTGAGCCCTGGCTGCGGGGAACCCTCACCGAGGTGGATGCTGTTCGGCGAGCTGTTCTGCATGCCTTGCAACTGGCGGCCGAGGACATCGCGCGGTGGTGCGACGTCCTGAATGGCGATGAGATGGAGACTCGACCGATGGGGCTGCCCTCAGTTGGGTTCCATGTAAGGCATATAGCGCGATCGCTGGACCGTCTGCTGACCTACGCCGAGAACCAGCAACTCTCAGAGCGGCAGTTGAAGCTGCTGAAGGTCGAAGATGAGGCAATCGATCGCGAAGCGACACTGATGGAGTTCGCCGAGGCGATCGAGGTTGCGAGCAAGCGCATCCTGGCATTTTCAGAGAAGAGCTACGGCCAGTCTCGGGAGGTCGGAAGAAAGAAGCTGCCGACAACTGTGGGAGGGCTGCTGATCCACTGCGCCGATCACACCCAGCGTCACGTAGGTCAGGCGGTTACGACGGCCAAGATCGTTCTGGCGATGCGCGAGGGGTAGGCGTACTCAGTGCTTACCGCCCAGCAGTCCTCCGAGGATGTCTCCAAGCGGGTTGGACTGGTTCTGTTTGTTTTGGGAGGGAGATGTAAGGGAGCTCGCTCCGCTCTTCACAGCTCCGCTGAGATTCGGGGTGAAGATCGGGTTTGCCGTCGTACCGCTAATGGAAACTGGAATGCCATTTCTCAGGGCGCTAAGCGCGAATCCGCCTGCGCCGCCTGCCCCGCCGCTGGGGATAAGACCAATCAGCTGCCCAGCAATGCCTCCGATTCCAGGTGAGCTGCCCGGCCGTCCACTTCCCAACAAGCCGGTCAGCTTCAGAATCAGGTTGTAATTGAGCGCACCTGAAGAAGCGACCGTGCCTGCTCCCGTCGCAGTACCCAGGGCCGGAACGTCGATCGCAACATTGTCGGTTCGGACATTTCCGTCGGCCACCCTGATGTTGGTGCTGAGTGAGCGGATCGCCGTCATCGACCCTGTCTTTGCTCCGGTAAGCGCCGTCACCGCCGAAAGCTTGGAGCCGAGATCGAAGCCCGCGAGATTTGTATTCTGCAGGTGAATGGGGCCGCTGATGATGGGATTGGCTGTAGAGCCGGTGATGTCCAGGTTGGCCGTGAGGGTGCCTCCCTGCAGGCGCGACCCTGTCGGCAGGTGGACTCCAACCGAGGGAAGGAAGGCTTCCAATTCGTCGATCGAAAGTGACTGGCCGGAGACCTTGAGATTGATCGCGGTCGTTGGTCCGCTGGTCTGGTAGCTTCCCTGCATATGGATGACGGCATGCCCAACGGTGAGAGCTGCGTTCTGGACCTGTCCGGTAAGTGCCTGCATATTTTGCGAGAGCGTCATGTGGAGATCGACAGGTTTTAGCGAGGGTGAGCCGTTGCGGGCGAGCTGGAGGTTCTGCGCACTGCCGGTAATGGTTGCATTCAGGGTCTTGCCATCGGAGATAGCTTTGACATCGGCTTCGGCGAGTCCGCCGATTCCGGTCTCTGGTGCCACCAGGCCGCTCGATGCGAGATCGATATGGTGCAGCACGGCATGAGCATTAATGGGCGTGGATGCCGCATCGTTGTAGTTGATGGGCCCCGCGGTTCCATCAGCGTTCAGCGATCCCCCACCGGGAACCTGTGCGCTGATCTTGAACGGTGAGGAGCCGGTTGGCGAAAGATTCGTAAGATCGGCGTTCAAGTGCTGATAAATGGCAGGTTTCGATTGACCGGCTGTCAGCAGCGAAAGTGTCCCGTTCTTGATCTGCAGGTGATCCGCAACCATCGTGCTCAGCATGTCATTGCTGTTAGGAGCGGGAGCTGCATGCGTATTGCCCGGAGTCGCCTTGCGAACCACATTCAGATCCGGGCTGTCTACGATGAGGTTAAGGACATGCAGTTGTTGGCCGTTCCAGGTGGCCTCAACGGCAATGGAGTTGATCGTTCCGGTAATGCCGGCGTCCTTTTCGAGGAAACCCGCGGCCACTGGTTCAAGGTGCTGAATGGAGAGTTTCGCTCCAAACGGCGTCAGCGAGGCATCTGCCGGGTTGACTGGACCAGCATTGCCGTTGAGCGTCACTTTGCCTTCGCCGGGAAGATTTGCAGAGAGGGTGAACGGAAAGCTTCTATTGAAAGCGAAATCTTTCACGGTAAGGCTGACGTGGTCATAGCTTCGTTTGACGCTTGCGCCTCCCCCTGCGGCGGGTTCGGTCGAGATGGTCACCTGTCCGTCGCTGACATCAATGTGGCCGACCGTCACGCCTGTCAAAGAGCTGGATTTATCGGCGGCAGCGGAATTCTTGGTCGAGGAAGACGCCCCGATGGATGAATAGTTCCAGGTCCCATTGGCATGGCGAATCAGGTTCACCTTGGGAGAATCGATGGAGAATCCCGTGATATGAACCTGTTTGCCAAAGATCAGCGGGATCATCTGAATATTGATCCTGGCAACGTTGGCCTGCAGAAAGGGCTGGCTGCTGAAGGCAGGATCACCGGAGACGGTGGCGTTCTGTGCAACTAGGCTGCCGGACCAGATAGAGAGATCAAGTTTACCCAGGGTCACCTTCCGGCCCAGTGATGCAGAGAGTTCGCCCTCTATGCGTGTGCGGAAACTATCGGCGTTCAGAAACAGCGGAACAGAGACTACGGCCGCAACAATCAGTGCCAAAAGGCTGCCGAGAACGATTAGAAGAGTCCGGTGACGCGGTGCCATGAGCGAAGTCCTTACGGGGTGCGAGATGCCCTGTAAATGCGATGCATCACACGGGTTAGCCGCTGCATGAAGATGACGCTGCGGCGGTCTTTTCATCTGCCCCAAAGGGGAGACAGCGTTCAGGAATCTGAGGATAGACCCTAGCCGACCAGATGGCCCATCTTTTCGCGCTTGGTCTGTAAGTAGCGCTCATTGGACGGCTCGGAGGGGACCTCGGCCGAGATGCGCTCCGTCACCTTGATTCCGGCATGTTCCAATGCCTCAACCTTGGCGGGATTATTGGTAATCAGGCGCACAGCGGGCACATTGAGGAGCTTGAGGATTTCAGCAGGAAGCTCGAACTCACGGCAGTCTGCCTTGTATCCCAGTTCGAGATTCGCCTCGATGGTGTCCAGTCCCTGATCCTGCAGTTCGTAAGCTCGTAGCTTGGCCATCAGGCCGATGCCGCGGCCTTCCTGCTGCTCGTACAGCAGGATGCCTGAACCCGCCTCGGCAATCGTAGCCAGAGCAAGCTCCAGTTGCTGCCTGCAGTCGCAGCGTAGGGAATGGAAGACATCTCCCGTAAGACACTGCGAATGAATACGCACGATGGGAGGAGCGCTGTGGATGTCACCCAGCACCAGCGCGACTGCGCCTTCGATGCGGCGTCCCTGTACGGGGAGAGCGTCGTTGCAGGGTTCCGGGTTATCGATGATTCCTTCGAAGCCGAGAATGCGGAAGTGTCCCCAGCGGGAGGGAAAATCTGCGTCGGCAACCTTATGGACGGCTGTGAAAGGCATCTCTCTCCGATTATACGGTTTGCAGCTGTTACTGATTGGATTCGCAAGGCGCCAACACGATGCATGCGAAATGGCCACGGGCCAATCACGGGCATCGTCTCTGGCTGTCTGCGAAGGCGTAGATTATAAGAACGTGGCGCAGATCTCCCAATCGCTGATTCTGATAACCCTGCTGGTCGAGCTTGGTGTCGCGGCAGCGGTATCGACCTCTCTGGCTCGTTCCAGGAAGTTCAAGAATGCCCTGCTTGCCTCGCGCAGGACGCCGCGGCAGAGATATCAACTGGCCGCCATGATCTCTGCTCCGCTGGTCTTAGGCGTTCTGGTCAGAGTGAAGGTTCCGAACTTTCTTGCCGCTGACCTGTCGTTCCACACGACGTTTCTGGTTGGAATCCTCCTGGGGCCGATGCCGGCAATTGCCTCCGGTACAGCCCTCGCAGTTCCGGCGCTTCTGAACCATGAATATTGGGCCCTGCCGGTAAATCTGATCGTCGCGGCAGTGGCAGGCACGTTCGCCCGGTTTGCCGATTCGGAAGACGTATGGTCCTTCTCCCCGATGATCGACCTGAGCATCTATCGGTGGATCAGAAGGAATCTTGAGAGACCCCATCTTGATCGGCAGGTTCTGCTGCTGGTCGTGATTGCCGTCATGCAGTGCTGTGCCAGCATGGTGTCGTGGTTCAGGCCGAGGAGGTACTTCAGCCTGCATTCCACGGAATGGTGGGTGGAGCTACTGATTTGCGCGAACGCCCCTATCGTGGTCGGGATCCCGCTAAAGATATGGAATGCGATTCGCGTGGAACGGCAGCTGGAGGAACAGGGAAGGTTGCTTCTGGAGGCTCGGTTGGATGCCCTGCAGCGCCAGATCAACCCGCATTTTCTGTTCAACACGTTGAATTCGATCACCTCCCTCGTCCGTTCGCAGCCGGAGCTGGCGCGCGAGATGATCGTTAAGCTGGCAAACATTCTTCGCGTGCTGCTGAAAGACCGGGAGGCGTTTGTACCCTTTCGCGAAGAACTGGCTTTCACCGACGACTATCTCGATATCGAGGTTGTGCGGTTTGGTGCGAAACTGCGAGTTGTGAAAGAGATAGCGCCGGAGACTCTGGACATCAAGGTTCCCGGAATGCTTTTACAGCCACTGATCGAAAACAGCATCAAGCATGGATTGGAGCCGCGGATCAGCGGTGGAACCATCACGCTGCGCAGCAGGATCGACGAGAGCGGGATGCTGGTGATCGAAGTAGAGGATGATGGCGTCGGGATGTCGATTGAGAGGAACGATGTCTCCGGTGCAGAGTCTCTGGTGAGGCAGGGGGCGGGAATCGGCATGAAGAATGTTCGCGAACGCCTGGAAGTGCAGTATGGCAGCTCCGCAAAGGTGGAGGTAAATAGCCGCCCTGGACGCGGAACCAAGGTTACGCTCTGTATGCCGGTTTTGGAAGCCAGCATGTGGCCTGAAGGCGGAATGCAGATGCTCGAGGCTGCCGTAAGCGCCATGGACGATGTGATCAGTCGGGCGACTCGGACACGAGGTCAGGCGTAAGCGATCTACTGCGTGCGTTCAAGCACGCGTTGGTAGTAGGCCTCATAAAGAGGGATGATGCGGGTGGTGCAGAAGTTCTCCCGTGCGGTTTGACGTGCGGCCCGAGACATCTGCTGGAGGCGAGCGGGATCGCCAAGCAGTGCGACCGCCGCATCCGCCATCGCACCAACGTCCCCGATTTCAAACAGCATTCCGTTTTGGCCGCTATCAATCAGTTCGGGTACACCGCCTACGCGGGTCGCAATTGCAGGCACACCGCACGCCATGGCTTCCAGGGCCGCAAGTCCGAAAGACTCCATCTGGCTGGGCATCAGCATCAGGTCCGCTAGAGGCAATAGATCGTGAACATCGTCCTGTTTGCCGAGAAAGTGAATTCTGTCCTGGACACTGTGCCGAAGAGCAAGATGTTCAGCAGCGCTGCGGTCCGGGCCATCTCCAATCAGCATCAAACGGGCGGGAAGTACCTTCGCAACCCGCGCAAAGACTTCGACGACGTCCAGAACACGCTTTACAGGACGGAAGTTTGACAGATGGACAAGCAGGTGCTCGCCGGGGTCGGCAAAGCGCGGACGCATCTCGGCGACGAGCTCAGTCCTTCTGGCGTAAAGATCGCAGTTCACGAAGTTGCGGATCACCTCAATCTCGCCATCGATCCCGAAGGCCTCACGCGTTCGGTCCCGCAGATGCGCGGAGATTGCCGTCACCCCATGGGAGCGCTCAATCGCAAAGCGGGTGATGGGCAGGTAGGAGGGATCGAGACCGACCAGGGTGATATCGGTTCCATGCAGCGTGGTGATGAAGGGCAGCCTCCGGCGCCGTGCGATCAGGGAGTGTGCCTCGATCATCTGGCTGGCGAGCAGTGCGCTGACAGAATGTGGAATGGCATAGTGAACATGGAGAAGATCGAGCGAGTAGAAGTCTGCGACCTCCGCCATCCGAGTTGCGAGGGCAAGGTCGTAGGGAGGGTACTCGAAGAGCGGATAGGTGGAGACGGAGACCTCGTGAAAGTGGATGTTGGCCTCTCGCCCCGTGAGCCGGAAAGGCTGCGACGATGTGATGAAGTGGACCTGGTGCCCGCGCGCTGCAAGCTCGATGCCCAGTTCGGTTGCGACCACGCCGGAACCGCCATAGGTGGGATAACAGGTGATGCCGATCTTCATTGGGGGCTCCTGAAGGCAGATGCGGTCGCGCAGACGCCGCCGACCACCAAAAAGTTAGCGGAGAAAGTTATGAGGATAGAGTGCGGTCCATTACCGCGAGACTACCGTAATGAATCAGCTTTGGCGCATGGGATTGCGCGAGTGCCGTGGGAATCGCCGAGAGCAGCGCTTCCATCTCGATCTCGCGGTGGTTTCGTAGACGCGTAGCAACGCAAGACAGATCGGCATCGTTATAGCCGGGATGGCAGACGAGTTCAAACTCCCCTTGTGGAGGAATGGTTCCCAGGATTTCGGCGAGTGTCGATGGATTAAGGCTGCCGGTTGCCGACACGCCCAGGGTTCCAGCGGTGGTGACGATCTTGCCCGCCCGAATAGAACCATGCCGTTCGAATGCTGGTCGAAACTGATTCAGAAGCCCAATCTGCATGCGGCGCTTGAAACCGGCATGCGCGAGCTGCCGGGAGAAATCAGGTTCGAAGGGGTTGCGGATGGCGGGGATACCTGCCCGCTCAAGAACGTTAAGCAAGGGCCCCCCGACCTGAGGAAAAAGATGAGTGTGCTTGTGAGTATCGACGTGGGTAACGGAGATGCCCGCCAGTTGCAGTCTCTCAATCTGTGCCTCTGCCTCCCGCTCGATATCGCTCTCTCGAATCTGACCGCGCAGCAGCGCCTGCACGAACGATAAAAGCGAGCGGCGGAAGTTGCGGCCGTCAGGGCCGATGAGCGAACGAATCCTTGCAGGATCGGACGCCGGTACACCATCGGCGAGAATAATGTGACAACCCACACCGAGTGAGGGTATCTGTCGGGCAATCTGCACGGCGTCTTCAAAGGCCTGTCCTGTAGCCATCAGTGTTGCAGAGGTCAGCACGCCCGTGTTGTGCAAGGACGCGATAGAGCGATTGATCCCTTTGGTGAGTCCAAAGTCGTCGGCGTTGATAATGAGGCGGGACGGCATCGATTCGTTGGCGGTATGGTATCGGTCAGATGGCCACCTGTACGGGCTGGCAAGCTCCACTTTAGCAGGCGTACAGGTACCCTAAGTGCCCGCCGCCCCAGCGTGGGACGACTGAATTCGCAGGGCCCGCATCCGGGCCTGGCGACGACCTTCCCGGATAGCTACAAGAAGCATGCCCGAAAAGGTGATCACGACAAGAATCGCAGCGCTCGTTCCATGGAGCTGACTCGACTCCCCGGAGAGCATCGCCAGGCCCAGGAAGACGAAGAAGAGGTGCGAACAGAAGACTTCAAGCGAGGCTTTACCCAACGTAAGAAATGGTTCGATGGTGATGATCCGCTTTACGACAGAGCGCGAGCCGTAGAGAAAGACTGCAAAAGCCGCAAGATTCAGCAGGCGCAGCGGCCCGATCTGCCATTTGTCGAGCTGCATTCCGAAGCTCTGCGGCGTGAAGTACGCACCAAACCATTCGTGACGCACACCTATAAAGAACACGCACAGAACGATCGCGGCGAAATAGATCGCGCGATGCAGGCGCGGCATGGTCAGCTTTCGTTCCGCCATGGAGGCTCCAATCCACATTCCCAACACCCAGATCAGCTGCCAGGCGAAGAGATTGAAGGCGCCGGTCTCCTGCAACGGGACCTGCAGATGCGCAATTCTGACCAGGAGTTCATGGGTCCACGCACGAAGCCCGAACTGCGCCAGCAGCCACAGAGAGCCACTGCCTATGAGAATCCATCGCCAGCCTCTGCGCGCCGCGAACAGCAGAAGAGGAGGTGTGGCGAACATGAAGAGGATATAGATCGGAAGGATATCGAGCAGGGGCGGGCAATAGATCAGCAGCAGGGAAGAGATGGCGGCAGAAAAGGGATGCGCGAGATAGTAGTTCAGCAGGTTGACCAGCGCAGGCCGGTGAGCATGAGCGGCGACCCTGGCCGCAACGGTGAATGCAAAAAGCAGCATGAATAAGTGGTAACCATAGATTCGGAGCGTACGATTCCAGATCCGCTGTCGCATCTGATGGGGCTCTTTTCTGGCCCGACGAATCGATAGCATCGCCAGCAACAGGGCGGAGAGAAAGACGAATCCTTCCGCTGAGGAAATAAACCCGAACGGCTGGTTGAAGTATTCGCTTAGCCGGGTGGGAAGGTGATTGAGCGTCATCCAGACCAGGAAAAAGCCTCGCAGAGCATCCAGTTCCGGTCGCCGGCGAGAGAAGCCGGTGGAACGAGCTGATGCTGTTATCGGTACTACTTCGGTCGCCACCGGCGGTACTCCTGTCCTCTATATGACGCTCGATTGCGCATGAGGTTGCGAGGGATAGGCAGCCCGCCCGGTCCGTTGGGCCGGATCATGCTAGCTGCAGGTTTCGCACACAGGCAAGATGCGAGGATAAGAGCATCCAATGAGGAGGAGGCAAGGAATGGGCTTGAGGACGGTGAGCAGCGAATGGATTATCTGTCCTGGCTGCGGGAAGAAGCACAGGGAATGCCCTGATTGGGTGAAGAGCATGCCACATCGCGAGGTCTGCTCCTGTGGAGCAGAGATGCTGTGCTGGTCAGAGACAGAGACCGTGTATCACGCTGAGCTGCTCAGCGAGCCGGAGGAGAAAGACAGGAAAAGCCGGAAAAAGAAATCGAAGAAGAAAGATGGGAAGAAGAAAAAGAAGAAGAAAGGCGGTAAGAAGAGCTGAGGGGGAGAAGATGCTCGTCAGGAAATCCGACGGCCAGAATTCAACTCGCCCGGCCCACATCCTTTGGCCGAGTTGATTAAAGGAACTCAAATTGACTCTGTGGAGATGGTGGGCAGAGAGGGACTCGAACCCCCGACATCCTGCTTGTAAGGCAGGCGCTCTAACCAACTGAGCTATCCGCCCACGTTCTGGTGGGACTTGATCAGTGTATGGGAGTGTGGCGCCAGATGCAATGCGCACCTGGCGGTTTGCGCTGATTGCCACCCGCACCGCTTCCCGGTATCGTCATCCATTGTGTGGCTTCGGCCACTTTTGAAGGAAAGGGATCAGCAGGAGCATGGGAATTCGTTTACGTTTTTGGGGAGCAGCACGGACGGTTACGGGCTCATCGCATCATCTGGAGTGTGCAGGGCGGCAGATCCTACTGGATTGTGGGCTCTTTCAGGGCAGGCGGCAGGAAGCTCAGGAGATCAACCAGCATCTGGCATTGAGCCCGGAACAGCTTGCGAGCCAGAACGGAAACGCGCTCAGCGCAGTCGTGCTGTCGCATGCGCATATTGACCACAGCGGAAATCTTCCCGGGCTTGTGAAGCAGGGCTATCGCGGACCGATCTACACAACGCCAGCGACTATCGACCTCTGCGACCCCATGCTGAAGGATAGCGCTCATATCCAGGAAGGCGATGCGGAGTTTATGAACCGGCGTCGCTTCCGCCGGAGGATGGTGGGAGTACCAGAAGGAGCAGAGCCCATTGCTCCTCTCTACACTCAGAATGACGCACTGCAGGTGATGCGCCAGATGCGCGCGGTGAAATTGCATGAGCCCACAGTGCTGGGTGGCTCGACCAAGGACGAAGGTTTTAGCGTAACGCTCTCCAATGCCGGACACATGCTTGGATCAGCCTGTGTGCTGGTTGAGGCGATGGAGAAGGGGCAGAAGACCAGGCTGCTGTTCTCCGGCGACCTAGGAAGAAAGCACCTGCCCATCATTCAGAATCCCGACGAAGCTCCAGGAGCGGACTACCTGATTATGGAGAGCACCTATGGTAATCGCCTGCACCAGCCAGCCGGTCCCGTAAAGCAGAAGCTCGCCCGGCTGGTGAAGCGCGTAGCCGCGCGCGGCGGCAAAATTATCGTTCCGGCGTTCGCTGTCGAAAGGACACAGCAGCTGGTCATGATGCTCCATCAACTCGCGCAGGAAAAGCAGATTCCCGACCTGCCCATCTTTGTCGACAGCCCGTTAGCAACGAAGGTGACGGAGGCTTTCAGGACTCACACCGAGGATTGGGACCGCGAGATCTGCAAGTTCTATCAGGAAGGTATCGATCCGTTTCAGTGGAGCAATCTCAAATATACGGAGTCCGTACAGGAGAGCAAGGCTCTGAACGATCTGCGGATGCCATACATCGTCATGGCGGCATCTGGCATGTGCGAAGCCGGAAGGATTCTGCATCACCTGAAGAATGGCATCGAAGACCCGCGAAATCTTGTACTGATCACCGGCTATCAGGCCGCCAATACACTCGGACGCAAGCTGGTCCAGAGGCTTCCGGAAGTCAACATCTTCGGCGAACCGATGCGGCTGCGCGCTGAGGTCGACTCCATCGGCGAGTTGAGCGGGCATGCAGATCAGGCGGAACTGTTGGCCTGGATGGAGCCCGTGGCGAAGGGACTGAAGAAGGTCTTCCTGGTCCATGGAGAACCACAGGCGCAGGATGCGCTTAAGGAGGAGATTGAGAACCGCTTTAAAATTGAGGTGGTCTGCCCCGCTCGTGGTGACATCTTCGAAGTGAACTAGCTCTGCGGTATTGAAACCACTGCCGCTCGGACGCGTTCCAGCAACTCGGGATCGCGGAATGCTTCAGTTCCCCCAGGCCGCAGCGTAGAGATAGCTGCGGCCTGATTACCTGCACGGGCGCAGGCTTCGAGCGATTCTCCTCTGAGAAACCGCGCAAGAAAACCAGCATCGAAGCTGTCCCCGGCTCCGATCGTATCCACCGGCTCTACCAGGGTTGCCGGAATTTCCCATCGCTGAGTTCCGCGCTGCACAATCGCTCCTTTCGAGCCGCATTTCACCGCGACGATGGGGACGCGTGCTGCAAGCCAATGGATCGCCTGACTAAGATCTTCCGTGCGGGCCATCCTGCGTGCCTCGTCTTCATTCGGCAGCAGCAGGTCAATCTCCGGCAGCATGGCGAGAAACGGTTCTCCCCAAATATCGTCGGGGTCGTCATTCGTATCCAGCGACACAGACACGCCCTGCTCGCGAAGCGTTCGGCAAAGCGAGGGAAGACCGCTCTGGAGTCCCTTCTGCAGAAAGAACGCGGAGACGTGGAAATGACGGGCCTGAAGAAGGTATTCCAGGTTCAGTTCTTCCGCCCGGAGCTCGGCCATGGTTCCAAGGTAGGTAAGGATGTGCCGCGCAGAACCATGATGCAGCAGAATGGTCACGCCCGTTTGCGTACCCTCCGTCGTCTGAATGCATTGAGACAGATCGACCCCGGCGTGCTTCAGCCGATCGAGCGCGAGCGCGCCCATCTCATCGCGTCCGACTTTGCCTATCATCCCTACTTTGCTCCCAAGAGCTGACAGATTATGCGCAAGGATGGCAGACGAACCGCCGAGGGTGAGCTTGAAGTCGCGGGCGAGCAGTTCGCGCTCGAGAGGCATCTGCTTCGGAAGCCCGTAGAGAATCAGGTCAAGGTTAATGTCGCCAGCGATGATAACTTCGAAGCTCTTCATGCAGAAGACTAGAGTGTGACCACGCGGCTCAGGTTGCGAGGATTGTCCGGGTCGAGTCCCTTGGCAAGACCGCGATAGCTGCCAAAGAGCTGTCCCCATACAACGTACATGACCAGCCTTGCGATCTCCGGGACATTTAGACCAAGCTCGATCAGAAGATCGGCTGATTCCCGCAGCGTATTTGACGCCTTATTCGTGACGGCCATCGTGGATGCGCCCAGGGCCTTCATCTCACGCAATACAGCGCCCTCCGGGTCGAGTCCTCTCTCGGAGATAAGCCCACCCACCAGCGTACGAGGACCTGCGATCGACTTTGGACCGTGACGAAATTCAAGCGTATGGAAGTATTGCGCATACGTGCTTGAGGACTCCATTACCTTCAGGGCTGTCTCGGACGCAATGGAGTAAAGCGGGCCTTGTCCGAGAAATGCGACATCGTCTAGCTCTGTTTGCGCGAATGCCTCAATCTTCATCGAATACATCTCCAGCAGCCGGCTCAGTTCCGCGGGAAGTGTCTTCAAGGCATCAAGAAACTCCTGCTTGCCCGCGAGGGTTGCCGCCAAATACTGCATGCCCAGCAGCATCGAGGTGAACGACGAGGTCATCACCGTGCTTTGCTCCACCACCGGCATGCGCAGCAATCGCGGGGTCATCTCTTTCAACTCACGGCCATCGCACGTCACTCCAAGAAACGAGATGCCTTGTGACTGCAGGTATTCAGCGACACGCAGAATCTCGGAGGTGTGCCCCGAGCGCGAGATAAGGACCGGAAAGTAGGAGCGCTGGCTGTAGGGTAGGGAGAGAGCGGGATACAGCAGAATCTCTGAAGCAGGAATGGCGCGCGTCGATACATTCAGCAAAGATCCGAGACTGCATGCTGCCGCTTGCGCAAGGTAATAGCTGGTCCCGCAGCCGACAAAGATCCATTCGGCTCTTTCAGGCTCGCGACCGGCAGCCAGTCCGCGAAGATCCGTTTCCTGTAAAGCCGCGAAGCAGTCACTCCAGACCTGGGGCTGGTTCTGAATTTCACCCAGCGTCCGTACGTCCTGATGCATAAAAGACTGACCTCCACTGGGGTAAGCCTACCCCACGCTCCTCATCATACTTAAGAAACGAAACAAAACGTAAATAAAAGAAAGCTATAACGATAGGGTCCTAATCATGCCAGAATGACTTCCACTCCGGAGCCTTTCAAGGCATCAAGATCCTTCTTCGCGATCTGGTTGTCCGTAATCACGGTGTGAATGCCCGAGGGTGGAACGATCTTTGCCAGGCTGCGCCGGCTGAATTTTGTGGAATCACAGACTGCGATCACCCGGCGCGCTGCCTGCACCATCGCGCGATTCACCCGCGCCTCCAGTACATTCGGTGTTGTGATCCCGACCGTGGGATCGAAACCGTCCACGCCCAGAAAAAGGATGTCTGCGCGAATCTCGCGGAGCATGTCCTCCGCTGACGGCCCCACGACGGAGAAGGCGTTCTTCCGCATGACGCCGCCCAGCAGGATGATCTCGAAGTTGGTGTCGGCGAGATCTGCAGCGATGTTTACGCCGTTTGTGATGACTGTCAGCTGACTCAAGCGCCGAAGAGCGTGCGCTACGGCAGTTGTGGTCGTGCCCGAGTCCAGCAGGATGCACTCGCCATCCCGCGCAAGCCCCGCTGCCGCCTCGCCGATCCGCTGCTTCTCCTTTACGCGCTGCAGATGCTTTTCGTTGACCGGAGGATCGATGAGCGACTGATGCTGCGTGGCCAGCGCTCCGCCATGCGTTCGCTTCAAAAGACCCCGGCTCTCAAGGTTATCGAGGTCTTTTCGGATGGTGATGCGCGAAATACCCAGCGCGTCAGAGAGTTCCGAGACAAGCACGCGACCCTCTCTTTGTATCTGCGAAAGAACATGCTGACGACGTTCTTCGATCAGCATGGAACTGCCTCGTCCTTTAGGGCGCCTTGTCGTCTTCATCGGAGCGTCGCGAGTCGTGAATCAAGGGCCCTTGGAACAAAGCATAGATGCGTCCGAAAGATTTTGGTTACTTTTTTTGCGAGACGACGCTTTGCTGCCTATGGAAGCAATTATCTTGGCTGAGAGGTAGAGTTCCGCGAATGGCAGAATCGAACGACAAGTTTGTGGACATGGTCACCGCGACCGCGCAGGTCGATCTGCGACTGAGCGACTTTCAGCCGCGTTCATGTCTGAACCTGGAAGAGCATACGGTTCTGACCCCCCGATATCCGGCGATCGACTATCACAACCACCTTGATTCCACCGACCCCAACGATGTGCTGGCCATTATGGATCGCTGCGGGGTCGAGCACGTTGTAAACATCACCATGCAGGTGGGACAGGCTGCGCTCGACATGATGGACCGCTTCCATAAGGCGGCGCGGAAACGGTTCTCCTCCATTGGGTGGATGGACTGGAGCGGAGTGGACCGCGGCGACTTCGCCGCAGTCACCATCGATCGGCTGAAGCGGATGGTGGATCACGGCGCATGCGGAATCAAGTTCTGGAAGGACCTCGGCCTGACCTTGCGGGACTCTCAAGGCAAACTTCTGCGTATCGACGACGACCGCTTCGCCCCAATCTTTGCGGCCTGCGGCGAGCTTGGCCTGCCTGTGATGTTTCACACCGCTGACCCCACGGCGTTCTTCGACCCTATCGACGAACACAACGAGCGTTACGAGGAGCTGGCAGCGCATCCTGACTGGAGCTTCTACGGCTCTCCCGTTTCGAAGCGCGAGCTGCTGGAGCAGCGCAACCGCGTCATTGCGCGTCACCCGAATGTGACCTTTGTGGGTGCGCACTGTGCAGAGTCCCCGGAGGACCTTCGCTTTCTCGCACAGCAGTTGGATGCCCTTCCGAATCTCCAGATAGACATCAGCGCCCGCACCCCGGAACTCGGCCGCCAGCCCTACAGCGCCCGCGAGTTTTTTCTGAAGTACGCAGACCGCATTCTCTTCGGGACCGACCTGCTGCCCGATGAAACCATGTACCGGCTCTACTTCCGCTTTCTCGAGACGGCAGACGAGTACTTTGAGTACCCGTCGCACGCCTCACGGCAGGGCCGCTGGAACATCTATGGGCTATTCCTTCCAGACGATGTGCTGCGGAAGGTGTATCGCGAGAATGCCTTGAAGCTGATGCCTCACCTGCACTAGCGTGATTCGACCGCGCGGACTGGGAAGAGCCTGCGCAGGCGAGAATCTCGCAGCCACACACCAGCCCACGCCAGCGCGCTGAACAGAACGGGAACCAGGCTAGGCAGCACAGCTTCGCCCGACTGCAGATTCACGGCGGTTGCTCCGCCCATATACCCCGTCAGCAGCATGGCGCCAAGAAACGAAGTGGCGGGAAACAGGTACAGAACCGTGCACGCGATTTCGATGTAGGCAAGAAGATGGATGTGGTGCATCGGAAAGATCGGCGGGGGGGACCCGGCCTTCGGTACGTAGGTGAACTTCAAAACGGCCGTAAGGAGAACCAGGAGCGCCGAAACGGCCGTGAGGATATAGCCGGTCACGACGAGGGCCCTGGACGAAGGTGCCGCTCCTGAAGATCTCGTGACCGGAAATACCTCTCGCAGCCTTTCGTCACGCAGCCAGATTCCTCCCCAGATGAAGAACGCGATATAGATGGGAAACAGTATGTGCGTGAACAGTGGATCGTCGACTCTCAGGTGAAGTGCGATTGCGCCCCCCAGGTATCCGGTCAACAAAAGAGCACCCAGCACTGCAGTAGCTGGAACAGCATACAGCGCGGTACAGGCGAGTGCGAGCACGCCGATGGCCGCAGTTAAGCGCATCGGAAATCCTAGCTGCCCCATGGTCTGCGCTACCTGTGGGGAAGAGGTGAACTTGATCGCAGAATCCACAAGGAGGAACAGGATGCTGAGTATGGTGAGCGTGTAGCCGGTGTAAACGCGACTCTTCGATGGTGCGTAAGTCTCAATTCCAACGGTCATTTTTGATCCTTCTCGGCAAAGTAGAAATGCGAGCCGCAGCGCTTCTGCACACTGCGGGCTCGAAAATTACAGAAAATCTGGTCGACAGGGCCTGTTATCCCCCTCAATCTCTCTCAGGAGAGAGCCTGCCCGTCCGGCTTCATCTCGGTGAACCCTGCAGCGGCCTTCTGGATCTCAGGTGTAAAATCGGCGAGTTCCTGTACCTGCCGGACCTCGATGATCTCGTTGGCCGAGGCGGGGCATCGCTTGGCCCACTCAATGGCTTCTTCGCGCGACCGGACCTGGATCATCCAGTAGCCGCCGATGACCTCTTTGGCTTCGGCAAAGGGACCATCGGAGACGTGCGGTTTACCGTCCTCAAAGCTGACACGGGCTCCCGTTGAGGGTGGATGGAGGCCATCCAGCGCCAGCAGCACGCCTGCCTTCTTCAGAGACTCGTTGTACTTCATCATGGCAGCGACGGCCTCAACGCTGGGCATCGCGTCGGGGGCTGCCTTCTCATATCCCTTCGGAATCATCAGCATCATAAAACGCATACGTGGCTCCTAGACGTTTTGTACCTGGTGGCTCAGCTTGACCGACTCGATGCAGTTGTCCGAGTCGTAGACGGGACGAATCTCGACCTCGCCGTCGCCGGCGATCTCAAGAAATTCGCGGGCCTCGGCGATGGCCTCCTGCGTCGAAGCCGCACGATACAGGGCGAACCCAGCGATCAGCTCCTTGGCCTCGGAGAAAGGTCCATCCGTGACGTTGAGCCTGCCCTTGCTCAGCCGGACCTTGGCGCCGTTACGAGTGGGGCCACAGCCTTCCGTGGCAAGCAGCTTGCCTTCTTCGATCTTCCGCTGGATCAGCTCGCCCATGCGAGCCATCATCTCCGGGGTAGGAGGTGTACGAGCTTCGACGCTGGCAGTATCTGCGGGACGGTACAGCATAAGAAATCGCATCTTCTGTAACTCCTCTGAATGTTGGTGGCAGGGTCTAGGCGTTTTGCTCGTTGCAGTTGATCATCCACGCGATTCCGAAACGGTCAGTGAACATGGCAAAGCGCGTCGCCCAGAATGTCGGCTGGATCGGCATCGTCACCGTGCCGCCGGCCGAGAGCTCACCGAACACGCGTTCGGCCTCGGCGACGTGATCGATCTGCAGACTGACGGAGAATCCCTGGGGAGCCTTGTAGTGTTCCGGCGGAGCATCCGAACCCATCAGGACAGCATCGCCGACGGTCAGGCGCGCATGCATGATCTTGTCGCGCCACTCAGGCGGCGTATGCTGCTCGGCAGGCGTTCCGGCGTGGGGAAGCATCGCCTCAATCTTGCCCCTGAGGACGCGCTCGTAGAACTTGAAGGCTTCTTCACAGTCGCCTTTGAAAAACAGGTACGGTTGAATCTGCATCGTCGATCTCCTTTGCGTAAGAAAGCGGTTTTTTCTGCCGCTCTACATACTCGTCGAATGGAGTCGACGGAAATCGACAGCTCCTCACAAAAAATTCAGATTTTATTTTTTGTAAAAGAGGAATGACTATGTTAGCCAACAGTCGTTGTCTGCAGGATCTTCTCTGCGTCTGTTGCCATGGTCTTGGAGGCGTGCCTTCTCAGTTCCTCGGCATAGTCAGCGGGGAAGTCCGATGCCTCGATGACCTGCCGAATCTCGACCTCGACATCGTACTCGCCCGTCAGGGTTGGGCATTTGCGGGCCCAGGCGATCGCCTCGTTCCGCGAAGGCACGTCGATCACGATGAATCCGGCGACCAGTTCCTTCAGCTCTGTGAAAGGTCCGTCGACCACGGTCTGCTTGCCTTTGCTGACGAGGATACGGGACGAGTTGGCGCTTGGCTGCAGCCATTCGCCGCCCAGCAGGATGCCTGCATCGCGCATGGACTGGTAATAGTCTCCGATAGCGCCCAGAAGTTCTTTGCTCGGCAGGCCTGCGCCCTGCTCCATGTGCTTGTCGGCTTTGCGAAGAATCATGAATCGCATCTGCATTCTCTCCAGGCAAATATTTGATTGAAGATCCTGATGAAGCCTATCGCGCTAAACGCTCCAAATGCTGGTACCCGCCAGTCGCGACAAACATCGTCAGAAATACAGACAGGTTGTAGCTCGCATGCACCAGCGCTGAGCTGGCAACCGATCGCGTTCGGACCCGGACGACGGTGAGCACAAGCGACACGCAAAACAGAATGAAGATGGCGACCCAGGTGTGGCCAAGCTGCTCACTATGGATCATGGCGAAAAAGATGCTCGACAGGATGGCCGAAAAGATCAGCGAAGCCAGTGTCAGGTTGGTCGTGTTGTGCCAGTGCTCCCGGGCTGCCGGAGTCTTCGGTAGGCATAGCCAGTCATACGCAATGGCGAAGGCTGGGAAGAGAAAGCCCCGGAAGGCGATCTCCTCAAAGACAGGCGCGAGCAGGGTTCCGAACGCTGTCACGACCCACACATCCGATGGGGTACGGAAGAAGTTGTCCATCGGGATAGACTTCGGGACCGGAATCAGTGAAGAGACCGCCTGGACGATGAAGCCGAGCAGGAGACCCATGGGGATCAGCTTGAATGCGTTGCGGCGCATCGTTTCAAAGTCCCACTGGATGCCGTTGGCGAAGGTGCGCTGCCAGAGCAGCGGAAAAAACAGCGAAGACGCCACCAGCGTGAAGACGTAGCTGATTGCCTCGGCAGCCACCAGCAGCTTGGGGTGCGCCGCACCGGCGGCTGTTCTGTGGGGATCGGCTACGGGGTGGGCGAAACCCAGCAACGAAACCTGGGCGATGATCAGCAGAAGAAGGGCGAGCGAGAAGAACAGCAGCGCATGACCAAGGTGGGGTACGCGGGCCGGAACGCCGGGGCCGCGAGCGTCCAGAGGAGGCGGCGCCTGGATCACAATTCCTTCCCCATTCGGTGCGGGAACGATATCGGCGGCTGGCGCCTGCGGCTGAGAACGGTCACAGTGCAGATCATCACGCAGCGGAGGTGTGGCAGGTTGGCTCATTCCTTCTTCTTCGTCGATTTCGCGGCAGTCTTCTTTGCTGCCTTGGCAGATTTCTTCGGTTTAGGCGACTCTTCCTTCTCGCTCAGTTTAGCTGCGCGCGCCGTGGGTACGCCTGTTTTCTTTTCCGGCGCTACAAACTTAACCTTCGCCTTCTTTTCGAGATCGGCGCCGGCACCGATCCTGGCAGGCTGCGGGCCGGAGTGGCTGGCACCGTTCCGGGTTGCCAGAATCGCCGGATCGTAGTGGCGGGCGAGGAACTCAGCCGTATGCGAACCTTTGACGGTCGCTACCTGCTCCGGCGTGCCGTGCGCGATGATCTGGCCGCCGCCCTCTCCACCTTCCGGGCCCAGGTCGAGGATGTAATCGGCGTTGCGGATGATGTCGAGGTTGTGCTCGATGATGATGACGGTATTGCCGAGGTCCGTAAGGCGGTGCAGTACTTCGAGCAGCTTGCGCACATCGTCGAAGTGCAGGCCGGTGGTCGGCTCGTCCAGCAGGTAGAGCGTGCGGCCTGTCTGACGCTTGGAAAGCTCGCGGGCCAGCTTCATGCGCTGCGCTTCGCCTCCTGAGAGCGTGGTGGCAGACTGACCGAGGTGGATGTAGCCGAGGCCAACGTCGACCAGTGTCTGCAGGCGCTGGTTGACCGCGGGGATGTCTTTGAGGACGGGCACGGCGTCTTCGATCGCAAGGTCCAGCAGGTCGGCGATGGAGTAGCCGTTGAACTTTACCGCCAGCGTCTCATGGTTATAACGCCGTCCGTTGCAGACTTCGCACTGCACGTAGACGTCGGGAAGGAAGTTCATCTCGATGCGGCGCTGGCCCTCGCCCTGGCAGGCCTCGCAGCGTCCGCCCTGCACGTTGAAGCTGAAACGTCCGGGCTTGTAGCCGCGCTCGCGCGACTCCGGCAGCATGGCGAAGAGGTCGCGAATTGCTGAAAACACGCCGGTATAGGTGGCCGGGTTCGACCGCGGCGTGCGGCCGATAGGAGACTGGTCGATCTCGATGACCTTGTCGATCTGCGAGATGCCCAGGACGCGTCCGTGCTGGCCCGGCTCCTCGCGGGAGCCGTAAAGCTCCTTGGCCAGCGCGCGGTACAGGATGTCATTGACCAGGGTGCTTTTTCCCGAACCGGAGACGCCGGTGACGACCGTCATGACGCCCAGCGGGAAATGCGCGGTGACATTCCTCAGGTTGTGAGCGTGCGCATTCTCGACCGTGATCCAGTTGCCGGTCAGCGGACGCGGTTCCTTGCGGGCGACGATCTCGATTTTTCCGGCAAGGTACTGCCCGGTGACGGAGGCATCGTTCGTCATGATCTCGTCGGGTGTGCCGTCCGCGATCAGGTGACCGCCGTTCTTGCCGGCCCCCGGACCGAGGTCAAGGACGTAATTGGCCTTACGGATGGTGTCTTCGTCATGCTCGACCACGAGCACCGTGTTGCCGAGGTCGCGGAGATTCTCAAGCGCGGTGATGAGGCGCTGGTTGTCGCGTTGATGCAGCCCGATGGAAGGCTCATCGAGCACGTAAAGAACGCCGCGCAGGCGGGAACCGATCTGCGTCGCCAGCCGGATTCGCTGACCTTCACCTCCGGAGAGTGTGGCGGCGGAGCGGTCGAGCGAGAGGTAGCCGAGGCCGACGGCGTTCAGAAACTCCAGTCGTTCGATGATCTCGCGCTGCAGGCGGTCCGCGATCAGCTGCTCGCGGCCCGTAAACTTCATCGTGCGCGCGTGCTCGAGCGCCCTTACCAGAGAAAGCCCGGTGAAGTCGGCTATGGACTCTCCGTTGACAGTCACTGCGAGTGATTCAGGCCGCAGGCGCTTGCCCTGGCAGCGCGGGCAGGTGGTCGCGGACATGTATTGCATCATGTACTCGCGGTAACCTTCCGACTTGGTGTCCTCAAGGTTGGCGCGCAGGTAGGCAAAGATGCCGTGGAAGCCGGTTCGTCCTGCTTCGCCCTTTGGCGGACCGTAGAGGAAGAGGTTCTGCTGCTCGGGCGTCAGCTGCTCGAACGGTTTGCGGATGTCGATCTTGTACTTTTCTGCCGCGAGCTTGATAAGGCGCAGAAGGTACTGCGAGGCCGAGCCGGGACCCATCGCTCCGTCGAGCAGGGGCTTGGACCAGTCGGTGATGGTCTTCGCCGGGTCGAAGTCATAGATGGAGCCGAGGCCGTGGCACTCCGGGCAGGCACCGTAGGCGGAGTTGAACGAGAAGCTGCGCGGCTCGAGCTTGGGAACGTTGATTCCGCAATCCGGGCAGGCCATCGAGGAGGAGTAGAGCGTCTCTTCCTGCTTGCGGGTGACCGGGTCCTGGATTCCGATGAGGACCAGGCCGTTCGCCATCTGCAGGGCTTTTGCGACAGAAGCCTCGAGGCGGCGCGTGTCGTATTTGGGCGAGGAAGTATCCTGCAAACCCACCTTAGTCTCGCGCCGACTCGCGTCGTCGCGAGCCGAAGATGGGGCACCCGCATCCGTGGCGGCCAGAGGCTTTAGGATGATGCGGTCGACGATGGCCTCGATGGTGTGGTTCCTGCGCTTTTCGAGACGCATACCCTCGGTGATCTCGATCATCTCGCCGTCGACGCGCGCGCGGAAGCCCTGCTGGTCGAGGGCTTCGAGCTCTTCGCGGAACTCGCCTTTGCGGCCCCGTACGATGGGGGCCATAATGGTGATCCGCTCACCGGGCGCGAGGGCGACGATGCGTTCGACGATCTGGTCGGCGCTCTGGCGCGAAATGGGCCGGTGGCAGTTGGGGCAGTGCGGCTGGCCGACGGAGGCATAGAGCAGCCGGAGGTAATCGTAGATCTCGGTGATGGTTCCGACGGTCGAGCGCGGGGAGCGCGAGGTGGTCTTCTGTTCGATCGAGATGGCGGGGCTGAGGCCATCGATCGAGTCCACGTCGGGCCGCTCCATCTGATCGAGGAACTGGCGGGCGTAGGCCGAGAGCGTTTCGACGTAACGGCGCTGGCCTTCGGCGTAG
>Ga0164242_10000156_pt1 | contig 84053 bp, 78 predicted proteins | sample OricomgcompostMG_FD_108783 | JGI IMG/M metagenome (GOLD analysis project Ga0164242, IMG submission 108783) | Miracle-Growth compost microbial communities from Emeryville, California, USA - Original compost - Miracle growth compost (MG) ... | reverse complement strand
TCCCCGCCTGGCAGCTCGACCGCGCGATCAGCGGCCTCGCCGCGGTCTGCGAGGAGCTCGGCGTGCCGGTCGTCGGCGGCAACGTCTCGCTCTACAACGAGGGTCCCGACGGGCCGATCTACCCGACCCCGGTGGTGGCGATGGTCGGCGAGCTGCCCGACCCGGCGAAGACGGCGCCGTCCTCCTTCCAGCGCGCGGGCGACGCGATCGGCCTGCTCGGCCCCTTCGCGCCGACGATGCAAGGGGCGGAGCTGACCAAGCAGCGCGGCGAGCTCGAGGCGGGGCTGCCCGAGCCCGACGTCGCCGCGGTCGCCGCCGCCTGCGAGACCGTCCGCGCCGCCGTCCGCGCCGGCCGCGTCGCCTCCGCCCACGACGTCTCCGACGGCGGCCTCGCCTGCGCCCTGGCGGAGTGCGCGATCGGTGCCGGGATCGGCCTCCGCGCCGACCTCCAGGACCTGCGCGAGCGCGGCTGCACCCCCGAGGAGGCGCTCTTCGGCGAGGGCAGCGGCGGCTTCGTCCTCTCCGGCGACCGGGCCGAGCTCGAGGCCCTCGGCGCCCTCGTCATCGGCGAGGTCGGCGGCACCACGATCGAGCTCGCCGCCGGCGACCGCAGCCTGATCGTCGGCGTCGCCGACGCGACCGAAGCCTGGCGCTCCCTCGACGCCCGCGCCGAATCGGTCGCCGAGCCCCCCGCCGACGCTTAGCTGATTGATTCCACGGGGTCGAGGCCGATTGAAGCTGGCGCCCGGGGGTGAAGGGACGGGAAGGGGTTGAATGGGACGGCAAGGGACGCGGCCATCTCGACCACGACCCTGGCAGGCTGTGGTCGTGGTCGAGATGGCCGGGGGTGCGGGGAGCGGGCCACAGGGCCCGGGGCGTCACAGGTCGGGCACGAAGACCCGGAGAAGTTCACGGGTCTGCCCGTCTTCTTCAGACGTTGCAATCACGTGACCATGGTTTTGGGGGCCTATAGGACCCTGAATCCATGCAGCGCGTCTCCGACCCCCTGACCAGGGTCGGAAACGCATGAGGACCCGTGACGTTCCCGGCGTCTCTCCCCGCGCTTCGTCACGTTCCCGGCGTCTTCGTCACGGAAACGGCCTCCAGAAAGGCTCTCCCGGAGAGACCTCGGGCGGAAGTGTGGAGTTCGTGGCGGACCTGTGACTTCGTGCCGGACCTGTGGCGCCTTCCCGGCGGGGACGTGTCCTCTTCCCATCGGGTCCGTGCCTTCTTCCCTGCGAACCCCTCACGTCCCGGGCGTCTCGTGGCGGCCACAGCCTGCCCCGGGCCGCCATGAGACGCCCGGGACGCACCTCGGACGGCCGCCAGCGCCGCGAAGCACGGCCTCCGCACCCCGCCCCCCCCGGAATCAACCAATCCAGGGGTGCGTTCGCACTTCGCCGTAAATAGTCCGGAGAACTGCGAACTCACCGCCGGCCTGAGTGTGCCGGTGCCTCATCTGACGTTTAGTCAATCGCCCTTGCGGGAAGTCATCCATCGGGTCCCCGGCCGGAGAAGGCCGGGCGTCGGACTATGGGAGAGCGACTTGAAACTCGCCGGGCGAAGCGTGTGCTCGCGGTGGTGCTCACCGCTGCGCTCGCCGGTGCCCTGTTGAGCGCCTGCGGCGGCTCGGGGGGCGGGCCGCCGCAGCTGACTTTCTTCGTCGCGATCCAGCCCGGCGGCACGATCGAAGCGACGGCCGAACGTTGCACCAAGGAAGCGGACGGCAAATACACGATCAAGCCGGAACTGCTGCCGAACGACGCGACCCAGGCGCGCGAACAGCTGGTCCGCCGGCTGGGAGCGAAGGACTCCTCGATCGACATCATCGGCCTCGACGTCATCCTGACCAGCGAATTCGCCAACGCGGGCTGGATCGAAGCGTGGACGGGCAAATTCAAGAAAGAGGTGTCCGAACACGTCTTCCCCAGCGTGCTGAAGACGGCGACCTTCGAAAACGAACTGTACGCGGCGCCGTTCAACACCAACACGCAGCTGCTCTGGTACCGCAAAGACCTCGTCCCGAAGCCGCCGGAAACCTGGGACGAAATGATCGAAGTGGCCGAAGAACTGCCGGAAGCCGGGCAGATCCAGGTCCAGGCCGAACGCTACGAGGGCTACACGGTGTGGGTCAACGCGCTGATCGAAAGCGCCGGGACCTCGATCCTCAAGGGCCCCGAAGAAGTCGAGCTCGAACAGGAGCCGACCGAAGAAGCGCTCGAAGTGATCGGCAGGCTCGCCCACTCCTCGGCCGCCTCGCCGGAACTGCCGACCTCCAACGAGGACTCGGCGCGGCTCGCATTCGAGGCGGGCAACGCGGCCTTCATGACCAACTACACCTTCGCCTACGCCAGCGCCGGCGAAAACGCCCCTGAAATCCAGGAAGACATGGGCGCGGCGCCGTTCCCGCGGGTGAACGAAAACCCGGCCAAGCCGCCGCTCGGCGGCTTCAACCTCGCGGTCAGCTCCTACTCGAGCAACAAGGAAGACGCCTTCGAAGCGACCGCCTGCCTGTCCGGTGAAAAATCGGAGCTGACCGCGGTCGAACTCGACGGCCTGCCGCCCTCGCACGAAAACCTCTACACCAACCCGGTCGTCAAGAAGGCCTATCCCGGCTTCGCCGGGCTGGTCAAACAGGAGGTCGAAGCGGCGGGTGCCCGTCCCGTCACCCCCGCCTACCAGGACGTCACCTCGGCGCTCCAGCGCACCCTCCACCCGCCGGAATCGATCCCCGCCGAAGGCGTCGAAGGCAAGTACGAAGAACTGAAGGAAAACCTCGAAGCCGCGGTCCGGCGGGAAGGCCTGCTCTGATGGCGACCGACGCGCACCGCGCCGCCACCCCCGCGGCGAAGCCAGGCAAGAAGAGCTCCCGCACCCGCTCGGAACGCAAACTCGCCTGGATGCTCTGCGCGCCGGCGGTGGTGGTGATGCTCGCCGTCACCGCCTACCCGATCGTCTACGCCTTCGTCCTCTCGCTGCAGAAGCTCGACCTGCGCTTCCCCGAACAGACCGAATTCATCGGCTTCGGCAACTACGGCACCGTGCTCAGCTCCGAACTGTGGTGGCAGGACGTCTGGAACACCGTCGTGATCATGGTGATCTCGGTGTCGATCGAGCTCTGCCTCGGGATGGCGATCGCGCTGGTCATGCACCGGGCGATCTTCGGCCGCGGCCTCGTCCGCACCGTCGTCCTGATCCCCTACGGGATCATCACCGTCGTCGCCGCCTTCGCCTGGCAGTTCGCCTTCGCCAGCGAATCGGGCTTCGTCGACAACCTCCCCTTCATCGCCGACGAAAAAAACTGGTTCGGCGGCCACATCTCCTCGATGGCCGTGATCATCATGGCCGAGATCTGGAAAACGACGCCGTTCATGGCGCTGCTCCTGCTCGCCGGGCTGGTGACGATCCCCGACGAGCTCTACGAGGCGGCCCGGGTCGACGGCGCCTCCGCCTGGCAGCGCTTCACCAAGATCACCCTGCCGCTGATGAAGCCGGCGATCCTCGTCGCGGTGTTGTTCCGGGTGCTCGAGGCCTCACGCGTCTTCGACTCGATCTTCATCATGACCCACGGCGCGCAGAACACCGAATCGGTGTCGATCCTCGGCTTCGAACAGCTGATCAACCGGTTGAACCTCGGCGTCGGATCGGCGATCTCGATCCTGATCTTCGTCGGCGTGGTGTTGCTCGCCTTCGTCTTCATCAAAGGCTTCGGGGTGAAGGTCGAGGAAGGGCGACCGGGAGACTGAGATGAAGGTCGGCGCCAAGGAGTACTCACTGTGGACGATCGCGATCACGCTGGTGCTGCTGTTCGCGCTGATCCCGGTGCTGTGGCTGCTCTCGATCTCGCTGAAGCCGCCGAGCCAAGTCGCCGACGGTCGCGTCATCCCGCAGACCTTCTCCTTCGACAACTACAAGTCACTGTTCGAAGGCGGCTTCAGCAACAGTCCCTTCCTCCACCCGCTGGTGAACTCGATCCTGATCGCGCTGATCACCACCGTGATCGCGATCGTCCTCGCCTCCTTCACCGCCTACGCCGTCGCGCGACTCGAATTCCCCGGCAAGCGGCTGATCCTCGCGGGCGCCCTGGCGATCGCGATGTTCCCGCCGATCTCCACCGTCGGCCCGCTCTTCGACATGTGGCGGGCGCTCGGCATCTACGACACCTACTTAGGGCTGATCATCCCCTACCTCACCTTCAGCCTGCCGCTGGCGGTGTACGTGTTGGTGGCGTTCTTCCGTGAGATCCCCTGGGACCTCGAGCAGGCCGCGCAGGTCGACGGCGCGACCCCCTGGCAGGCCTTCCGCAAGGTGATCCTGCCCCTCGCCGCGCCCGGCGTCTTCACCGCCGCGATCCTCGTCTTCATCTTCTGCTGGAACGACTTCGTCTACGCGATCTCGCTGACCTCGTCGGACAACTCGCGCACGGTGCCCGCGGCGCTCGCCTTCTTCACCGGCGAATCGACCTTCACCGAACCGACCGGCTCGATCGCCGCCGCGGCGATCGTGGTGACGATCCCGATCATCGTCTTCGTCCTGATCTTCCAACGCCGCATCGTGTCCGGGCTGACCGCCGGCGCCGTCAAGGGATAGGAGCTACCGCAATGTCAGAGATAGTCCTCGATGGAGTCACGAAGGTGTTCGACGACGGCTACGAAGCCGTCAAAGGCATGAGCCTCGGCATCGCCGACGGCGAGTTCGTGATCCTGGTCGGGCCCTCCGGCTGTGGCAAGTCGACGGCGCTGCGGATGATCGCCGGGCTCGAGGACATCACCAGCGGCGAGCTGAGGATCGGCGACCAGGTGGTCAACGACCGCTCGCCGAAGGACCGCGACATCGCGATGGTCTTCCAGAACTACGCCCTCTACCCGCACATGACCGTGCGCGAGAACATGGGCTTCGCGCTCTCGCTGGCCAAGGTCGACAAGGCGGAGATCGACCGCAAGGTGGAGGAGGCGGCGGAGAAGCTCGACCTGGTCCAGCACCTCGACCGCAAACCGGCGAACCTCTCCGGCGGCCAGCGCCAGCGGGTCGCGATGGGGCGGGCGATCGTCCGCGACCCGAAAGCGTTCCTGATGGACGAGCCGCTCTCCAACCTCGACGCCAAGCTGCGCGTGCAGATGCGCACCGAGGTGGCGCGGCTGCAGTCGGACCTGGGGACGACGATGGTCTACGTCACCCACGACCAGACCGAGGCGATGACGCTCGGCGACCGGGTCGCGGTGATGCGGGCGGGCGTGCTGCAGCAGGTGGGCTCGCCGGAAGAGCTCTACGAGCGGCCGAAGAACCTCTTCGTCGCCGGCTTCATCGGCTCCCCGGCGATGAACTTCATGCCCGGCGAGGCGGGCGACTCGAAGATCCGCCTGCCGATCGGTGAGGTCGACCCGTCCCACATCGACGGCCTCGAGCTGCCGCGCGGCGGCAGGGTGGTGGTCGGGATCCGGCCGGAGAACTTCGAGGACGCGACGATCGTGCCCGACTCGACCAAGGCCGAACGCGGCCTCGTCTTCGACGCCGAGATCGATCTGGTCGAGTCGCTCGGCTCCGACCTCTACGCCTACTTCCACGTCGAGTCCGAAGGCGTCCAGTCCGACCAGCTCGCCGACCTGGTCGGCGAGCGCCTCGCCGAGACCGGCACCGCCGGCCTGCGCGAGGGCCAGGAGCAGATCGTCGCCCGCCTCGAGCCGACCTCGAAAGTCCGCCGCCGCCAGACCGCCCAGCTCTGGGCCGACACCGCCAAGCTCCACCTGTTCGACCCGGAGAGCGGCGAGCGTCTGTAGGGGGCGGGGCCGTGGCGGCCGTCCGAGTTGCGTCCCGGGCGTCTCGTGGCGGCCCGGGCAGGCTGTGGCCGCCACGAGACGCCCGGGACGTGAGGGAGACGCAGGGAACGCCAAGGGTCCGGCACGCTTGCGCCGGGAACGTCACAGGGACGGCACGCATAGGCAGGGAACGTCACGATGACGGCACGATCTCCGCTCTTCCGTCACGGTTACTCCACACCCTGCCGAGTGCGGTCGACCTACGTAACCCTATGGGTAACTAAGGTCGACCACGCTTCCCCGGCGCATGAGGATCTGTGACGTTCCCGGACTCTTCGTCACGTCATGCGCGCACTTCGTGGCATCTCCCGCGCCTCCACCCGGAGCTCGTGACGAACTCTCATCACTTCCCACGGGACCCGGCCTTCTCGATGGCGGCCACAGCCTGCCAGGGCCGCCATCGAGAAGGCCGGGCGCATCTCGGACGGCCGCCACCGGCGCGAACACCGCGCCCCGGCGCCAGCTTCAGCCGGCTAGCCCAGCCCCCGGGCGCCAGCTCCAGCCGGCCCCGTCCCCCTCCCCCCACCCCTGGTACGGTCGCGGGATGGGCAAGGTGTTCGAGCGCATCGACGAGCATCAGCGCGAGTGGATCGGCCGGCGGGAGCTGTTCTTCGTCGGCACCGCGCCGCTCGCTGGTGATGGGCGGGTGAACGTCTCGCCGAAGGGGCCGATGGGCACTTTCCGGGTGCTGGACGACTACACCGTCGCCTACCTCGACATGGTCGGCTCGGGCGCCGAGACCGTCGCCCACCTGCGCGAGAACGGGCGCATCGTGGTGATGTTCTGCGCCTTCGAGGGCCCGCCGCGGATCCTCCGCCTGCATGGTCGCGGCGAGGTCGTCCCGGCCGCCGACCCGCGCTTCGCCGAGCTCTACGCGCGCGCCGGCTTCGACGCACCGCACGGGATCGAGGCGGCGCGGCGCGCCGTGATCGTGGTCGAGGTCGAGCGGATCGCCGACGCCTGCGGCTACGGCGTGCCGCTGATGAGCTACGAGGGCGAGCGCGAGCACGCCGAGAAGTGGGCGGAGAAGAAGCTGCGGACCGGCGGCGAGGATGGGATCGCCGACTACATGGCGGAGAAGAACGTCGCCTCGATCGACGGGCTGCCCGCCTTCGACGTCGATCAGCCCGTCGGCGATCCCAGCGAGCCCGTCGGCTGAGCCCCTCCCTCCCCGACGCGCCGGCGAAAAATCACCGATTACGCGGGGTTCTCATCGCCAAAGCTCGCCCCCGCCCGCTGCTACCCTCCGCTGGTAGGCGATCGGTAGGCGATCCGCCTGCGCTCCCATCGTCCCTAGCCAACGAGGAAAGCGCGCTCCTTGACCACGTTCGAGCGGTTCCCGGTTGACCGCGACGGCCCCCGCGATGAATGCGGGGTCTTCGGCGTCTACGCACCCGGCCACGACGTCTCCCGCCTCGCCTATTTCGCCCTCTACGCGCTCCAGCACCGCGGCCAGGAGTCGGCCGGCATCGCGACCTGCGAGGGCGGCCACATCACCACCATGCGCGACGCCGGGCTGGTGTCCCAGGTCTTCGACGAGGAGAAGCTGCGGGCGCTCTACGGCGACATGGCGATCGGCCACGTGCGCTACTCGACCACCGGCGGCGGCTCCTGGGAGAACGCGCAGCCGATCTGGCGCGACGACGGCCGCGAGGTGGCACTCGCCCACAACGGCAACCTGACCAACGCGGTCGAGCTGTGGGGGGAGCTGAAGGGGAAGGGGATCGACTTCCGCGGGACCAGCGACTCGGAGATCATGGCGGCGCTCTTGTCGTCCCACGACGGCAAGACGATCGAGGACGCGGTCGAGCAGGTGATGCCGCGGCTCGAGGGCGCCTACTCGACCGTGGTGATGACCAAGCACGCGATCGTCGCCTTCCGCGACCCGCACGGGATCCGGCCGCTCAGCCTCGGCCGGCTCGACGACCGCTTCGTCGTCGCCTCGGAGAGCTGCGCCTTCGACATCATCGGCGCCGAGCTGATGCGTGAGGTGCATCCCGGCGAGATGGTGTCGCTGACCGAGCGCGGGCTGGAGACGCGGCAGGTGGTGAAGGGCGTGCGGCGCTCCACCTGCGTCTTCGAGCACATCTACTTCTCCCGCCCCGACAGCCGCATGGAGGGCGTCGTCCTGCAGCAGGCGCGCGGGCGGATGGGCGAGATCCTCTGGCGCGAGGCGCCGGTCGAGGCCGACCTGGTGATCGCCGTGCCGGACTCCGGCAACCCGGCGGCGGCGGGCTTCGCGCGCGCCTCGGGGCTGCCTCGGGACGACGGCCTGATCAAGAACCGCTACGTCGCCCGCACCTTCATCCAACCCGGCCAGGAGCTCCGCAAACACGGGCTGCGGCTCAAGTTCAACCCGCTGCCGGAGATCGTCGCCGGGCAGCGGATCGTCGTCGTCGACGACTCGATCGTGCGCGGCAACACCACCCGGCAGATCGTCGGGATGCTGCGCAAGGCGGGCGCGCGCGAGGTGCACATGCGGATCTCGGCGCCGCCGATCCGCAACCCCTGCCACTACGGCGTCGACATGTCGACCCGCGACGAGATGATCGCCCACGGCCGCACGGTCGAAGAGATCGCCGACGAGCTCGACTGCGACAGCCTCGCCTACCTCTCGATGGAGGGCGTCTACGAGGCGATCGGCGGCAGCCCCGAAGACCACTGCGACGCCTGCTTCAGCGGCCGCTACCCGCTCGGCGACCCGGACGAGGCGGACGGCAAATTCGCGCTCGAGGACATCGCCGTAGTTCCAGCCTCCTAGGCGCAACGCGGCCGAGCAGGTCAAGGACGCAGGGAGCGTGGCGTGCTCTGCACGCAAGCGACCGAGGACGCTGAGATGCGAAGCGCCGCGTTGCGCCTAGGCGCCGCCGGTCGCCAACACCACACCGAGATAGGCGATCGCCAGCGAGGCGATCAGGATCGCGCCCTGGAGCGCGTGCAGTTTGGCCCAGCGCAGGTGGGCGACGGCGAGGGCGATGACCAGCGCGACCAGGGCCAGCTTCCAGTGCAGGGTCGAGCTGCCCCAGAGCTGGAAGTGCGACGCCATGCCCCAGCCGGTGATCACGAGGACCGCGAGCGCCGCCAACGACCCGTAGCCGAACCGCCGCCCCACCGCCCGCAGCGTCTCCCGGTCCCCGTCCCCGCGCAAGAGCGGTACGACCGCGAGCCCGAACACCAGCTGCCCGCCGATGAAGAACGCCATCGCCAGCAGGTGCAGGTACAGGACGATCCGCCAGCCGGTGGTCACGGGCGCGACGTTATCGCTGTGTGACGCGGTTCACGCTTGCATTTAACCTTAGATGCAACACTCCCGACGTGAGCTTCGCCCCGCATGCCTCCGTCGCCTCGGTCCTCGACGCCGAAGGGCCCGCCGCCGACAAGGCCTACCGGGTCGTGCTCGACGCGATCGCGGCGGGGTCGGCGCCCGCGGGCACCCTGCTGACCGAGGGGCTGGTCGCGGAGACGATCGGGATGAGTCGCACGCCGGTGCGGGAGGCGTTCCTGCGGCTGAGCACCGAGGGGCTGCTGGAGCTGTATCCGAAGCGGGGGGCGATCGTCACCGCGCCGAGCGAGGACGAGACCGACGAGCTGCTCGAGGTGCGGGCGATGTTCGAGACCAGCGCCGTCGCCTGGATGGCGGCGCGCGGCGTCCCCGACGACCTCGAGGCGACGCTGCGCGGGCATCTCGACGCGCAGGCGGGCGCCGCCGACGCGCTCGAGTTCGCCCGCTCCGACCGCGCCCTGCACGAGGCGATCGTCGCCGCCGCCGGCAACGGCATCGCCACCGCCCTCTTCGCCCAGACCGGCCCGCGCCTGCTCCGCTACTGGCACCGGCCCGCCGAACGCGCCGCGGACCGGGCCCGGATGGCGTCCGAGCACGGCGAGCTGGTCGAGCTGGTGCTCGCCGCCGACGCGCCCGGCTTCGCCGCGAAGCTCGACCAGCACATCGAGGGGGTGCGGAGCCGATGAGCGCCCGGACCGGGAGCGCCTCGCCGGCCGCGGGCGCGCCCCGGGTCAAGCCCTGGCTGCTGGTCGCCGCGGCGGCCGCGATGCTCGCCTGGGGAGGCAACCACTTCACCCCCCTCCTGCTGATGTACCGGCAGGTCGACGGCTACAGCTCGGTCGAGGTCGACCTCTTCCTCGCCTTCTACATCCTCGGCCTCGTGCCGGGGTTCCTGGTCGGCGGGCCGCTCGCCGACCGCTACGGGCGCAAGCGGGTGATGACGGTCGGGATCGCCACCGGCGTCGTCGGCTCGATCATCCTCGCCGCGGGCGCCTCCTCGCCGGTCTGGCTCTGCGTCGGCCGGCTGATCATCGGCGTCAGCGTCGCGGTGGCGATGGTCGCCGGGACCTCGTGGATCGAGGAGCTCTCCCAGGAGCCCTACGACTCGGGCGCCGGGACCGCCGGCGCCCGCCGCGGCTCGCTCGCCCTGACCGCCGGCTTCGGCATCGGCGCCGGCGTCTCCGGAGTGCTCGCCCAGTGGGCCCCCGATCCGACCGTCCTCCCTTACGTGATCCAGATCGGCCTGCTGCTGGCGGCCGCGGTGCCGCTGGCCTGGGCGCCGGAGACGCGCCCCGCGCTCACCGATGCCGAGGGCGGCTCCCTCGGCGCGACGCTCCGCGCCCTCGCCCAAGACCTCCGCATCCCGGCCGAGAAGCGCGGCCGCTTCCTCGGCGTCGTCGCCCCGAGCGCGCCCTGGGTCTTCGGCGCCCTGGCGATCGCCTACGTGATCACGCCCGCCCTGATCGGCTCGAAGGTCGGCGGCGACCGGGTCGCCTTCGCCACCCTGCTGACCGTGGTCGCCCTCGCCGCCGGGGCGCTCGTCCAGCCGCTGGTGCGGCGGATCGCGGTGGTGACCGGCGGCCGCCAGCTCGTGCTCGGCCTCAGCCTCACCTTCCTCGCCGCCGCCCTCTGCGCGGTCGAGGCCGCCGTCCTCTCCCCCGAGCTGGCGATCGTGATCGCGATCGTCGCCGGCCTCGGCTACGGCATCTCGATCGTCTCCGGCCTGATCGAGGTCCAACGGATGGCAGGCCCCGACGACCTCGCCGGACTGACCGGCATCTACTGCTCGCTCACCTACGTCGGCTTCCTCATGCCGGTCGTCCTCGCCGCCCTCGCCGCCTTGACCTCCTACGTCACCCTGATGATCGTCGTCGCCCTCCTCTGCCTCGCCTGCGCGATCACCGCCGGCTGGAACCTCCGCTCCGCCCGCCGCGCCGCCGAGCCGGACCCGGCGCTGGCGTAGGCGCCTCCCAGGGTGCCCCCAAGGTTGATGGGCCGAAAACCTGACATATAGACAAGTTTTCGGCCCATCAACTTCGGCCCATCAACATTTGAGGCGTGACGGACGGGCTGCGCGCCTACCCCTTCGGGGTGCAGGCGCGGATGACTTCGGTTTCCGCCTTCGTCCCGTCTTCGAATTTCGCCTGGATGTGGACTTTGGCCTTGCCGTCGGTGCAGACGGCACTGATCGGGTTGTAGGTCTTGCCGCCCACCTTCACCGACTTGAAGATGTCGAGGTCGAAGGAGATGATCGAGCCGCTGCCGCCGGTGATCTGCGGGATCTTCACCACCGAGAGGGTGCCGAAGCGGCCTTTGTGGATCTTCGAGATCGTCGCCGTGGTGACGATCGCGCCGCTGATCGGCTGGCTGAAGTAGGCGTGCGCGAACCAGGTCGTCTTGCCGCCCTTTTCGCCGCCGTTGAAGAGCAGCAGCTTCGAGGTGACGTTGAGCGGTTTCTGTTCGGCGAATTCGACCTGCGCCGTCGTCGTGCCTTCGCCGATCAGCGCCGAGCCGCACGCTTCCAGCGCCGCTTCGGTGTCGGTCGCCTGGATCTGTCCCGACTTGCAGACCGGGATTCCCTTCGAGTGGATTTCAGCGTTCTTGTCGGATTCGATCAGCAGTTCGCGCGCCGCCGGCGGGTGGCCGCCCTTTTCCTCTTTGACTTCGCCCGCCAGGTTCACCGCGATCGGCGTCTGCTTCGTCTTCGAGACCGCCGTCGGGGTGAACTTGAAGTTCGACGTCACTTCGAGTTCGCCCACCTTGACCGTGACCGGCTTTTCGCCCGCCGCCCCGGCGATCCCGACCGCGGTCGCGGCGAGCAGCGCCACCATCCCCAGCAGCAGCAACAAGTACCTACGCATGTCCCCTCCCCCGTAGTTGTTCCCTGAACATACTGTTTGAGTACCGCTGCGCGCCAGTGAAGCGGTCAGGCGGCCCTGCGGACGGGACGAGGCGGGGTGCGCAAAGATCAACCGGTGAGCGAATTCCGCATCGTCGTGCTCGCTTCGGGCAACGGCACCAACCTGCAGGCGATCCTCGACCAGTTGCACGGGCGCGACGGCTTCGCCGTCGTCGGCGTCGGCTCCGACAAGCGCGAGGCGCGGGCGCTGGGGCGGGCGCGCGAGGCCGAGGTGCCGACCGCGGTCTTCCCGCGCGAGGAGTTCCTCGACCGCGAGGCGCGCGACCAGGCGATGGGCGACTGGATCGAGGGGCTGGCGCCGGACCTCGTCGTCCTCGCCGGCTACATGCAGATCCTCGACGGCGCCTTCGTCCGCCGCTTCCGCGAGCGGATCGTCAACGTCCACCCGGCGCTCCTGCCGGCCTTCCCCGGGCTCGACGCGATCGGCCAGGCGCTGGCGGCCGGGGTCGACGTCACCGGCGTCACCGTCCACTTCGTCGACGAGGGCGTCGACACCGGCCCGCCGATCGTCGCCCGCGAGGTGCCGATCCCCCCGAACCGGGACCGCGGGGAGCTCGAAAACGCGCTACATGCGGTCGAGCACGACCTCTACCCGGAGGCGATACGCATGCTCGCCCGCGGCGAAGCTAGGATCGTCGCGAGCGACCCTCCCCCGGTCGCCGATCGATGAGCGACACCACCGCCGACACCTCAAGCGACGCCGCCCCCGCCGGGAGCGACGCTGGGGCGATCCGCGTCCGCCGCGCCCTGATCTCGGTCTCCGACAAGACCGGGGTCGTCGACTTCGCCAAGACGCTCGCCGGGCTCGGCGTGGAGATCCTCTCGACCGGTGGCACCGCGGCGGCGCTGCGCGAGGCCGGGCTCGAGGTCACCGACGTCTCCGCCTTCACCGGCCAGGAGGAGATCCTCGACGGCCGCGTGAAGACGCTCCACCCGCGGCTGCACGCGGCGATCCTGGCGCGGCGCGACGACCCCGCCCACATGGACACGCTGGCCGCCGAGGGGATCGAGCCGATCGACCTCGTCGCGGTCAACCTCTACCCCTTCGAGCAGACCATCGCCCGCGACGACGTCGACGAGCGGACCGCGATCGAGAACATCGACATCGGCGGGCCGACGATGATCCGCGCCGCGGCGAAGAACCACGAAGGCGTCGCGGTCGTCGTCCGGGCCGAGTCCTACGACGCGGTCTGCGCCGAGCTCGAGGTCGACGGTGAAGCGCTGCTGTCGGCGACGACCCGGCACTGGCTCGCCAACGAGGCCTTCGCCCAGACCGCGCGCTACGACGCCGCGATCAGTCGCTGGTTCGGGATGAGCTACGAGGACTTCCCGGAGCACCTCGCGGTCGCCTACGAGAAGGAGCTCGACCTCTCCTATGGCGAGAACCCGCACCAGCGGGCGGCGCTCTACTCGGAGGCGGGGACCCGCAGCCACATCCTCAGCTGCGTGCAGAAGCTGCACGGCAAGGCGCTGTCCTTCAACAACGTGCTCGACCTCGACGCGGCGCGCTCGCTCTGCGCCGACTTCGAGCCGCCCGCCTGCGTGATCGTCAAGCACAACAACCCGTGCGGGGTGGCGATCGGCGGCGACCTCGGCGAGGCGCACCGCAAGGCACGCGCCTGTGACCCGATGTCTGCCTACGGCGGCGTGCTCGCCTTCAACCGGCCGATCGACAAGGCGGTCGCCGAGGAACTGCACGCGACCTTCGTCGAGGTCGTGATCGCGCCCGGCTACTCCGACGAGGCGCTGGCGATCCTGCAGCAGAAGGAGCCGATCCGGATCCTCAACGAAGAGGAGAAGCGGGTCCGCGACCGCGGCGAACGCGACCTCAAGAAGGTGCTCGGCGGGGTGCTGATCCAGGAGCTCGACGACCAGCCGGACGCGCGCGAGTCGATGGAGGCGGTCACCCAGACTAAGCCGACCGAGGGGCAGTGGGACGACATGCTCTTCGCCTGGACGGTCTGCCGGCGGGTGCGCTCGAACGCGATCGTGATCGCCAAGGACGGGGCGACGATCGGCATCGGTGCCGGCCAGATGAGCCGCGTCGACTCGGTCCGCCTGGCGGTCGAGAAGTGCCGCGAGGCCTTCGGCGAGGCGGCGGCCGACCTGCTCGCCAACTCCGCCCTCGCCTCCGACGCCTACTTCCCCTTCGCCGACGGCCCCGAGCTCGGCATCCAGGCCGGCGTCACCGCGGTGATCCAGCCCGGCGGCTCGATCCGCGACGACGAGGTCGTGGCCGCCTGCGACGCCCTCGGCGTGGCGATGGTCTTCACCCGGCACCGCCACTTCCGCCACTAGCGCGAGGCGCCGCGCCCCGATGATGCTGCTCTTGACCGGCGCCAGTGGCGCCGGCAAGTCGACCGTGCGGGCGCTGATCGCGGCGGAGCTGGCGCCCGAGGTGCGGACGGTCGAGCTGACCCAGATCGCCGGCCCGCCGACCTGGGAGCGCGGCTGGCGCCAGTGGGCGGTCGAGCGGGTGGTCCAGGTTGCCTTGGCCGAGCAGGAGGCGGGACGGCACCTGCTGCTCGCCGGCGACCCGGTCCCGCCCGGGGAGGTCCTGGCGGCGCCCTCGGCGGATCGCCTCGACGGCTTCGCCACCTGCCTCCTCGACTGCGGGCCCGAGGAGCAGGAGCGGCGGCTACGCGAGCGCGGCGACCCCGAGGACCTGCTGCCCCACCACCTGGCCTTCGCCGAGTGGATGCGCGAGCACGCCCGCGACCCGCACCACCGCCTCGAGGTGATCGACGCGGGCTGGGAGGAGATGCGCTGGGACCGCCTGCCGGAAACCTGGGACGTCGCCGAGATCGACGTCACCGAGCTCTCGTCGGATGAGGCGGCCGCCGAGGTGCTCGCCTGGGTTCGTCAGGCGCTGGCCGCCGAGGGGCGCTGAGCGGCGGCGAGCACCGCCCCGCGGTGCGTTCGCAGTTTGCCGTACATAGGACGGCAAACTGCGAACGCACTTGGTGTCGGGGCTAGCCGGCGGGGTCGAGGGCCGCGGGGGTGGCGCCCTCGGCGGTCGTGCCCGCGCCCGGGCCGCCGGGGCCGCCCTCCGGCACGTGGACGTGGAAGTCCTGGCGGCGGATCAGGGGGATGGCGAGGGCGCCACCGACGATGGCGAGGATGCCGGAGATCAGGAGGATCTCGTTGAGGCCGGTGACGAACGCGCTCTTGGCGGCCGGGCCGGTGACGTCGTTGGTGTGGGTGGCGAGGATCGAGCCGAGGGCGGCGACGCTGGTCGCGATCCCGACCTGGCGGAAGGTGCTGTTGATGCCCGAGGCCATGCCGGCGAAGCGCGGCTCCACCACGCCGACCGCGGTCGAGGCGAGCGGCGGGTTGACCAGGCCGCTGCCGAGGCCGGCGACGAGGAAGCCGGGGATCAGGTGCGTCCAGTCGGAGCCCGCGTCGAGGCCGCGCATCAGCAGCAGTCCCGCGCCGACCATCAAGAGGCCCGGCCCGATCAGCCAGCGCACCGGCACGCGGGCCGAGAGCCGGCCGGCCGGGATCGCGGTGAAGAGCGTCGCGCCGGTGATGATCGCCAGCCGCAGACCCGTCTGCAGGGCCGAGTAGTCGAGCACTTCCTGCAGGTAGAGGGTGAAGTAGAGGAGCATCGCGAAGAGCGAGCCGTTCATCGCGAAGGCCGCGATCGAGCCGCCGACGAAGGTCGGTTTGCGGAACAGCGAGAAGTCGAACATCGGCTGCTTGACCGCCCGCTCGACCAGCGGGAAGGAGACCAGCAGGACCACCGCGAGGCCGAAGGCGACGAGCGAGACGGTGTTGGTCCAGCCGTGCTCGTTGGCGCGGATCAGCCCGTAGACGAGGCTGACCAGGCCGAGGGTGAAGACGACGAAGCCGGGCACGTCGACCTTGCGCGCGTGCGGCGGCCGCGACTCCTCGACGAAGCGGAGCGTGACCAGCACGGCGACGATGCCGATCGGCACGTTGACGAAGAAGATCCAGCGCCAGCCGATGCCGGTGGTGAGGAGGCCGCCGAGCAGCGGGCCGGCGGCGGTGCTGAGCGAGACGACCGCGCCCCAGACGCCGAAGGCGACGCCGCGCGCTTTGCCGTGGAAGGTCTGCGCGAGGAGCGCCAGCGAGGTGGCGAAGATCGTCGCCCCGCCGATCCCCTGCACGGCGCGGAAGGCGATCAGCATCGTCGGCGACTGAGCGAGGCCGCAGAGCAGCGAGGCGGCGGTGAAGATGACGAGGCCGACGGCGAAGGCACGGCGCCGGCCGTAGAGGTCGGCGATCGAGCCGGAGGCGAGCAGCAGCGAGGCGAGCGAGAGCGAGTAGGCGTCGACGGTCCACTGGACGTCGTCAAAGCCGGCCCCGAGCGCTTTCTGGATGTCCGGGAGCGCGACGACCACGATCGTGATGTCGAGCAGGAGCATGAAGGTGCCGAGGGAGACGGCGACGAGCGTCCACCAGGCCTGGGTGGAGATCTTTTCGGACTGATTCATCCGCGGCACCGTACCACAAGGTCTTGTGAAAGACTTGTCAAGCATTTGACACAGGCTTGCCTACGTCTTGACACGCAATACGATCCACTCATGGCACAGGAAATCCCCGACCGCAAACACCTCGGCCACCTGCTCTGGGAGGTCGGCTCGCGCGTTTCCCTGCTCAGCGAAGCCGCCCTGGCGCGGACGCCGCTGACCCCGCGCGCGGCCGGGATGCTGGAAGCGATCGCCTCCGACCCCGGCACCTCCTTCGCCGAGATCTCCCGTCGCCTGCCGGTCACCCCGCAGGCGGTGGCCCAGGTGGCGACGCGGCTGGAGAAGTCCGGCTTCGTCGAGCGCCGCACCGGCGAGCGCGGCCGCGGCGTCGCCCTCTACATCACCGAGGCCGGCGAAGCGGCGCTGGAGGTGGCGAAGGAACACAAGGAGGCCTTCGACCGCGAGCTCGCCAGGGCCCTCGGCGAGGACCGCCACGCCGAGCTGGTCGAGCTGTTGACCGAGGCCCTGCCGATCGTCACGGCGATGGAGCGCGGCAGCTAGGACGGCCTCAGGCCTGGCCGGTGAGCGCCGCGACCAGGTCGTCGACCAGCGCCTTGTCGAGGCGCCGCCGGGTGGCGAGGACCCGGTACCAGATGGTGCCGAAGACGAGGTCGGCGACGACGGCGGGCGCGGGCCGCGGCGGCAGGTCGCCGCGCTCGCGAGCGCGGTCGACGATCACGGCGAGGGCATCGCGGCGGCGCTCGAGGAAGTCACGCCGGAAGCGCTCGCCGAAGGCCGGGTCGAGCTGGGCCTCGGCCATCAGCGCGCGCAGCAGGTCGGCGAGCCGGCCGTCGTTGGCCATCTTGTAGCTGGCGGTGAGGAAGGCGCGCAGGTCCGCCGCGTAGCTGCCGCGGTCCTCGACTGGGACGCGCAGCTCGGCCTTCGCCGCGCCCGCCTCGAGCAGGATGTCGGCCTTGGTCGGCCACCAGCGGTAGATCGTCTGCTTGCCGACCCCGGCGCGTGCCGCGATCCCCTCGATCGTCAAGCCGGCGTAGCCCGCCTCGGCGGCGATCTCGAGTGCCGCGGCAAGGATCGCCTGGCGCGACGCCTCGCTGCGCGGCCGCCCGCGTTGCTGCTCCGCCGTCATCGCCGCGCAGCTTATAAGACGCGCCGTCTCGTATACTGATTTCGAGACGTTGCGACTCGAAATTGATTGGAGCGACTTATGCGTGTAGTGATCATGGGCGGGACCTCGGGCATCGGCCTGGCGACGGCGCGGCTGCTGGCCGGTGACGGCAGCGAGGTGACGGTGACCGGGCGCGACCCCGGGCGGCTCGCCGCGGTGCCGGCGCCGATCGGGACCGAGCGCCTCGACGGCACCGACCGCGCCGCGGTGACCGAGTTCTTCGACCGCATCGGCGAGTTCGACCACCTGGTGCTGGCCTTCTCCCCCGGTCCGGTCGGCTTCGCGCCGCTGCGCGACCTCACCCCGGAGGATCTGCAGACGGCCTTCAGCGGCAAGCTCTTCGCCTATCTCCACGCGATCGCGCGGGCCCAGGTGACCCGCTCGATCACGATGATCTCGGCGGTCAGCGCGCGCGCCGCGGAGCCGGGCACGGTCGCCCTCGCGGCGGTCAACGGAGCGATCGAGCGGGTCGTCTCGCCGCTCGCCGCGGAGCTGGCACCGGTGCGCGTCAACGCCGTCTCACCGGGGTTCGTCGATACGCCGTGGTGGTCGTCCTTCCCCGAGGAGCAGCGCGCGGCCGCCTATGAGCAGGGCGCCGCCGCGGTACCGATGAAGCGGGTCGGCAGGCCGGAGGACGTCGCCGGGGCGATCGCCTACCTGCTGAACGCCGACTTCGTCACCAGCTCGGTGCTCCCGGTAGACGGCGGCTTCTCGATCGCCTGAGCGAGTCGGCTCGGGCTCGGCTTCCTGGAGCCGGGGTGCGGAGGAGCCGGCGCCTGGAGGGGTTGAAAGGCACGGACAAGGGACGCGGCCATCTCGACCACGACCCTCCGGCAGGCTGTGGTCGTGGTCGAGATGGCCGGGGGTGCGGGGAGAGGCCGCAGGGTCCGAGGCGCGTCACAGGTCCGGCACGAAGACCCGGAGAAGGTCACAGGTCCTCATGTCTTCTTCAGACGTTGCAAACACGTGACCATGGTTTTGGGGGCCTATAGGACCCTGAATCCATGCAGCGCGTCTCCGACCCCCTGACCAGGGTCGGAGACGCATGAGGAGCGGTGACGTTCCCGGCGTCTCTCCCCGTGCTTCGTCACGTTCCCGGCGTCTTCGTCACGGAAAAGGCCTTCCGGAGGCCTCTCGCGGAGAGACCTCGGGCGGAAGTGTGGAGTTCGTGGCGGACCTGTGACTTCGTGCCGGACCCGTGACGGAAGCTCGGAGTTCGTGACGCACCCTCGGCGCCTTACCGCAATCTCCCTCACGTCCCGGGCGTCTCGTGGCGGCCACAGCCTGCCCGGGCCGCCACGAGACGCCCGGGACGCAACTCGGACGGCCGCGACCGCCACGAAGCACGGGGCCCGCGCCCCGCCCCCGCGGGACCAACCGTCTAGGAGGCGAACTCGGCGGGGCCCTTTTCGACCGCGACCGGGTCCATCCAGGCGATCTCCCAGAGGTGGCCGTCAAGGTCGTAGAAGCTGCGCTGGTACATGAACCCGTAGTCCTGCGGGCCCTTCGCGTCGGCGGCACCCGCGTCGGCGGCGGTGGCGGCGAGTGAGTCGACTTCGTCACGGCTCTCGGCGCTGACGCATACCGTGAGGCCGGTCGTTTCGGCGCTGTTCGCCAGCGGTTTCGTCACGAACTCGGCGAAGCGGTCGCGCTGGAGGAGCATCACGAAGGCCTGGTCGCCGACCACCATGCAGGCGGCGCCCTCGTCGCAGAACTTCTCGTCGAAGCCGAAGCCGAGCTTGGCGAAGAAGGCGCGGGCGGCGGCGAGATCGGCGACCGGCAGATTGAGGAAGAGCAGGCGGGACATAATGGACTCCTTGTGAGCTGGGCAGTTGCAAGGAGAGACGGTGTCCACGATCGGAACTAATCGCTCCGCCGGCGCGCCGGCGCTCGAGGGCGAGCTGGAGCGCCTGCGGCCAGGGCTGACCGGCTACTGCTACCGGATGCTCGGCAGCGGCTTCGAGGCCGAGGACGCGACCCAGGAGACGTTGCTGCGCGCCTGGCGCCGCTCCGATTCGCTGGCCGACCCGGCGGCGCTGAAATCGTGGGTCTTCTCGATCGCGACCAACGTCTGCCTCGACCAGATCGACGCGCGCAAGCGTCGCGCCCGCCCGGTCGACCTCGCCGATCCCGGCACCGCGACGACCCCGCCCGGCGCGCCGCTGCCGGAGTCGACCTGGGTCCTGCCGATCGCCGGCGGCCAGGTCGCCGACCCGGACGCCGACCCCGCCGAGCGGGCCGCCCGTAGCGAGACGCTCCGTCTCGCCTTCGTCGCCGCGCTGCAGCACCTGCCCGCGCGCCAGCGGGTCGTCCTCGTCCTGCGCGAGGTGCTGCGCTGGAGCGCCAAGGAGGTCGCCGACGTGCTGGAGACCTCGGTGGCGTCGGTGAACAGCGCCCTGCAGCGGGCGCGGGCGACGCTCGACGAGCTCGACCTCGCCGACGCCGAGGCGCCGGCCCGGCCCTCGACCGAGGAGGAGCAGCGCCTGCTCGACCAGTACCTCGCCGCGTTCGCCGAGTACGACATCGACCGCATCGTCGCCCTGCTCCGCTACGACGTCGTCTTCGACATGCCGCCGCTGCCGCTGTGGATCGCCGGGCCGGAGGAAGTCGGCGCCTTCATGCTCGGCCAGGGGGCGGCGTGCCGGGGGTCGAAGCTGATCGCGACGTCCGCCAACGGCCTCCCCGCGTACGCGGGCTACAAACCGGACCCGGAGTCCGGGGACTGGCTGCCGTGGTCGCTGACGATCCTCGAATTCGGCATCGGCGGGGCGGCGAGCGGCGCGGCGCCGGACACCGGTGGCCCGGCGATCACCGGAGTCCACAACTTCCTCGCGCCTTTCCTGCCGGACCTGTTCGCCTCGTTCGGGCTGCCGGAGCGGCTCAGCGAGGATGATCCGGCGGTCGGCGGTCGGCCCGCGGGGTGATCCTTATGATGAGCGCGGATGCCCGACCAGACCTTGGAGCTCGCCGCGACTGACGCCGGCGGATGGACCGGCCCGCCGCGGGCCGCGCGTCCCAGCGCCGTCGTCGCGATGGCGGGCGCGGGACAGCTGGCCCAGATGTGCCAGCAGGCGGCGATCTCGCTGGGGGTCGAACTGCGACTGCTGGCGGGGTCGCCGGACGAGAGCGCCGTCGCGGCCGGCGCCCGCGCGCTGATCGGCGACAACAGCACCCGGAACCTGCGCGCACTCGCCGAGGGCGCCGCGGTCCTCACCTTCGACCACGAGGGCTTCGATCCGGAGATGCTCGCCGAGCTGAAGATCGAGGGCCTGCACATGGCGCCCGCGCCGGAGGCCGTCCTCTTCGCCCAGGACAAGCTCGTCGCCCGCGAGAACCTGTCGCGGCTCGGCTACCCGCTGCCGCCGTTCGCGGTCGCCGAGACGATCGAGGACTTCGACTCCTTCGCCGCCGAGCACGGCTGGCCGCTGGTCGCGAAGACCCCGCGCGGCGGCTACGACGGCGGCGGCGTCTTCGTCCTCGACGATCGCGCCGCGGCGGTCGACCTGCTGGCGGGCGGTCCCGGCACGCTGATCCTCGAGCCGCTGCTGCGGATCCACCGCGAGTTCGCCGTCCAGGCCGCCCGCAGCACCAGCGGAGAGATCGCCCTCTACCCCGCGGTCGAGACGATCCAGGTCGACGCGATCTGCCACGAGATCCTCGTCCCCGGCTCGCTGCCGGAGGAGGTCCGCTTCCTGGCCAGCGAGATCACCCGCCGGCTGGTCGAGGAGATCGGTGCCACGGGCATGGTCGCGGTCGAGTTCTTCCTCACCGACGACGGCGTCCTGATCAACGAGCTCGCCCTGCGTCCGCACAACTCGGGGCACTGGACGATCGAGGGCTCGGTCACCTCGCAGTTCGAGCAGCACCTGCGCGCGGTGCTCGGCTGGCCGCTCGGCTCGACCCAGATCACCGCGCCGGCCGTGGCGACGGCCAACATCCTCGGGCCGGAGGACGGCGTCGACCCGACCGCGCGGGCGGCCGACCTCGTCGCCGACCCCGACGTGCACCTGCACCTGTACGGCAAGGCGTACCGGCCGGGTCGCAAGCTCGGCCACCTGACGGTGCTGGCGGGCGACCTCGAGACGGCACGCGAGAAGACCCGGCGCGCGCTGGCGCGACTGACCGAGGAGGGCGAGTGAGCAAGCCGCTGGTGGCCATCGCGATGGGCAGCGAATCCGACCTGGAGACGATGCGCCCGGCGGCGGAGGTGCTGAGCGAGCTCGGCGTCGTCGCCGAACTGCGGATCCTCTCCGCCCACCGGACCCCGGACGCGATGCTCGCCTTCGGCCGCGCCGCGGCCGAAGCGGGCTTCAAGGTGATCATCGCCGGCGCCGGCGGCGCCGCCCACCTCCCGGGCATGCTCGCCGCCGTCACCACCCTGCCGGTGATCGGCGTCCCGGTCTCCCTCCGCAACCTCGACGGCCTCGACTCCCTGCTCTCGATCGTCCAGATGCCCAAAGGCGTCCCCGTCGCCACCGTCGCCATCGACGGGGCCCGCAACGCCGGCATCCTCGCCGCCCGCATCCTCGCCACCTCCGACCCCGCCCTCCGCGCCCGGGTCCAGGAGGCGATGGAGCAGCAGTCCGCCGCCGCCCGCGCCTCGGACGAGCGCCTCCGCGGCGAGGGCTCCTAGCCCCGCGCCCTCGCATCACGCGAGCGAGAGCCCGGATATCCGATCAGAGAATCCCCCGGAGCACCCCACCGTCGACGCGGAGGGCTGCGCCCGTCGTCATCGTCGCCTGCTCGGACGCGAGGTAGACCGCCATGTTGGCGACCTCCTCGCTTTCGGCGATGCGACCCACCAGCGAGCTGCCGTATTGGCGGCCGGTCAGCAGGGCGCCGACGGCGTCGTCGAGGCTTCTCTCCTCGGCCGGCGCCGGCTCCGTGACCCGTCCGCCACGGTACTCGCCAAACCCCGCGTTGCCGCGAAGCCCGTCGCTCAGGGTCGGCCCCACCAACAACGAGTTGCTGGTCACGCCGGTGCCGCGCACGCTCTCGGCGATTCCTCGGGAGAGCCCGAGCAGCGCCAGCTTGGTCACCCCGTAGTCGACCATCTGGGGAGGGATCTGGACCGCGTCGACGCTGGAGACGAAGATGATCCGCCCCCAGTCTCGCTCGGTCATCTGAGGGAGGTAGTGGCGGGCGAGCCGAACACCCGAGAGGACGTTGGTGGCGAACAGCCGCTCCCACTTCCAGTCCTCGACCTCGAGGAACGGCTGGGGTCCGAACGCTGCGGCAGCGTTGACGAGGACGTCGACCCGGGGCACGCGGCGGGCGATCTCGGCGCACCCCGCCGCCGTCCCCACGTCGGCAGCGACGCCGAGCGCCGGCGGGTCGCCGCCGAGGCGCCCGAGGGCGCGCTCGAGCCGACCCTCGTCGCGGCCGTTCAGTACGACGGTGGCGCCCGCCCGGCGCAGGCCCTCGGCGATCGCGAATCCGATCCCCATCGTCGATCCGGCGATCAGTGCGGTCTTGCCCGTGAGGTCGATCCGCACGGTTCAGCCCTCGCCCCGGTCGGCGTCGGCGTCGGCGTCGGCGAACAGCGTCCCCGGCGCCAGTATGCCCCGCGGGTCGAGCGCCGCCTTGATCCGCCGCATCGCGTCGATGTCGGCATGGGACCGATCGGCCGCGAGCCACTTCGTCTTGGCCGTGCCGATCCCGTGCTCGGCGCCGATGCTGCCGCCGTGGCTCAACACGACGGCGAGGACCGCTCGTTCCACCTCCTCGAAACGCTCGGGGTCGACCCCCCCGATGTTGACGTGGACGTTGCCGTCGAGCAGGTGGCCGAAGAGATACGGGGCGATCGAATCACCGCCGGCGGCGAAGGCGGCGCGTTCCAGGGCCGCCACCCCGGCGGCGAGACCTGAGAGTGGCAGGGCAACGTCGAGCTTGACCACCGGCGCCCGCCGGAGCAGGGCCTCTCCCAGCCCCTCGCGGTAGCGCCACAGCCGCGCCGTCTCCGACCCCTCCGCCAGCGCCGCGTCGGCGCTCGCCCCGGCGGCCGCGAGCGCGGTGACGAGGCCGTCCATCGCGTCCTCGCGCGCCCGCGCTTCCAGCAGCATGACCACCTCGCCGTCGCCGCCCGGCGGTTGCTCGAGACCCAGCTCATCGCAGACCAGGTCGGTCGCCCCGGCGAGCATGAACTCGGCCGCCTCGAGGCCCGAATCGCCGTCGCGGACGGAGGTCGCCAGGCGCATGGCCTCCTCAAGCGTCGCGAACCGGATCATCGCCGCCGCGCGCGACCGTCGCAGCGGCCGCAGCTGAAGCCGCACCCTGGTGATCACCCCGAGCGTCCCCTCGCTGCCGACCATGATCGACGCCCAGTCGTAACCGGTGGTGTCCTTGACCACCCCTCGGAGGCCGTCGAGCACGGTGCCGTCCGCGAGCACCGCCTCGACGCCGACGACCAGGCGCCGCATCGTGCCGTGACGGAAGGCCCGCGTCCCGCCCGCGGCGGTCGCCGCCATCCCACCGAGCGTCGCCTGGCCGCGGGAGCCGAGGTCGACCGGCAGCTCGAGCCCACTCGGCTCGAGCTGCCGTTGCAGCTCTTCCAGGGTGAGGCCGGCGCCGGCCGTCACCTGCAGGGCGATCGGGTCGACCTCCCCGCATGACGTCATCCGCTCGGTGCTGAGGACGAGATCGCCTTCGCGCGGGACCGCCCCCCTGACGAGCCCCGTGTTGCCGCCCTGGGGGACGACCGAGCGGCGGCGCTCGGAGCATCGCCGCAACACGACCGCCGCCTCCCCGGCATCCAACGGACGGACGACGGCGAGCGGCGCCACCCCTCCCGACCCGCCCCAGGGGATCCCGTACCGGATCGTGAGGTCGGGATCGGTGAGGACATTCCCTTCGCCGACGATCGCCGCGAACTCGTCGAGGAGATCGGCGTGGGAGTCAAACGAGAGGAGGGGCCGACTGGCGTCGGCCCCTTCCCCTACTTCCCGATCGGGTGGGCCGTCAGCCGTTCCAGATCTTTTCATACGCTTTCACGTAGTCGACTTTCGATTCCACGCCCTTACCGGAAGGCGAGAGGTTCGACTTGTCGACGACGTGGAACCCGACGCCCTCGGGGACCGATTCCTGTCCTTGCAGGGCCCGGTTCGCCTCGTCCATACCGGCCCAGGCGAGCCATTTCAGGTCCATCCCGGCGGCGCAGCCGGTGACCCCGGCTTCGTTGCGGATGAGATCCTGCGCTTCGGCGCCACCCTCACCACAGTTGGCGACCATCTTGTCCTTGCGGCCCGCGTCGACGATCGCCTTGGCACCTCCGGCATTGACCGCGGTCGAATCGAACGGGAACAGGGCGGCGTTCGCTTCGGGGTACTGGACGAGCGCGGTTTCGAACTTCGCGGTGAAGCCGTTCGCCTGTTCGGTGTTGACCCACGAGACCGTGTCGAGGATTTCGCACGCCGCGCACTTGCCGAGTTCGGTTTCCCAGGCTTCCAGCATCGACTTGCCGTACGCCGGCGCGTAAGGGGCGAGGATCATCTTGCCTTTCCCTTCGGTCGCGTCGACCATGTACTGCGCCTCGATCGCACCCCAGGCGTAATAGTATTTTTCGGTCGTTTCGAATTCTTTGTTGTAGAGCATCGGGATGGTGAATCCGGGTTCCGCCGATTCTTCACCGTAGAGGGGTTCGTTGCACGGGGTGCCCCAGAGGCCGAGCGTCGGGATGCCCGCTTCCTTGGCTTCCTTCAGCGCCTCCACAACTTCCGGGCAGGCCATGCCGTTGGTGATGATCACGTCAGGTTTTTCGGCGATCGCCGCGCGCACCCCGGCGATCCATCCCTGCGTGCTGTTCTTCCCGTCGATGATCTTGTAGTTCCACCCGAGCGCTTCGGCCGCCGACTTTCCTTCTTCGGCGAGGACTCGGCAACCGGGTGATTCCAGCCCGCAGGAGACGAAGACCGCCGAGACGTTCTTCTTCGCCGGTGGGCCGCTGGTCGGCGGTTCGGATTCACTTCCTTTGGTCCGCAGGTCTTCCAGCGAAGGGATGCCCGGAGCGTAGACTTTTTCCGGTTCGACGTTCGGGAATGGCGTTTCCCCACCTTCGGCGGAAGCGGTGGTCGCTTCGCCGCCTTCGGTCGTGGCGGTCGTTTCTTCGCCGGTCGAGCCGGAGGTGTTCGACGAGCTGCTGCTCGAGCCGCAGGCGGCAAGGCCCAGGGCGAGGACGAGGGCCATCACGATCACCGGGATGATGAGTAGACGGCGCTTCGAGTCGGTGGCGTTCATTGTTCTCCTAGTCGTGTCGCCCGGATCGGGCACGGTTTGGCTGGATCGGGTGAAGCTCTCTCGGCGGCATCCCGGATCCCCTCATCCGCTGTCCGCCCGCCGCCCGAGACCCCCCTGCTCCGGCGTCGCGGGTCCGGCGCCGCCCTCGGCGAGGCCCGGCGGGGAACCGCCACCGTCGTCGCTGACGGCCGAGGCCATCCGCCGGTCGCGACTGCGGGCGATCAGCGTCGAGAGCGCCACCGCGACGATCAGCGAGGCCCCGTTGAAGACCGGTTGCACCCAGATGCTGGCGCCCATCAGGGTGAAGCCGCTGACGCTGACGGCGACGAAGTAGACGCCGATGATCGTCCCCCAGACGTTGTATCGGCCGGGCTGGATCGTGGTCGCCCCGAGGAAGACCGCCGCGAAGGCCGGAAAGAGGAAGGCCGACGCCGCTTCGGGGCCGGCGTTCCCGGCCCGGGAGGTCTGCAACACCCCGGCGGCGCCGGCGATCACGCCGGAGATGACGAAGCTGATCCAGATCGTCCGGTCGACCTTGATCCCGACCAGGCGGGCGGCGCTCTCGTTCGAGCCGATGCCCTCGACGTAGCGGCCGAACGGGATCTGGGTGAGGATGTACCAGACGACCAGACCGGCGGCGAGCAACAGGATGAAGGGCCGCGGGACCCCGAGCCAGTCCTTGGTGCCCCACGAGGTGAACGACTCGGGGATCCCGTTGATGATCAATTCGCCCTGGGTGTAGAGCTGTGCCAACCCCTGCAACAGGGTGTAGGCGCCGAGCGTGACGACGAACGCGTTCAGCCTGACCTTGGCGACGAGGAAGCCGTTGAAGAACCCGATCAGGCCGCCGAGGAAGAGGGCGAAGAGGATGCCCCCCGCGATCGGCCAATGGTGGGTGCCGATCGTCGCCGCGGTGGCGATGTTCGCGATCCCACAGGTGGCGCTCACCGACAGGTCGAAGTAGCCGGAGACGAGCGGGATCACCATCGCCAGGGCGACCAGCCCGGTGACCGACTGGTTGCCGAGGATGTTGTCGAGGTTGGCGCTGCTGGTGAACGCCGTGCCGGTCTTCGAGTCGAGGGCGAAGAAGGCGAAGACGACGACGAGGAGGAGGGGCAGCCCGCCGCGCTCGATCCCCTCCAGCAGAACAGTGCCCGTGTCGCGTCCCGACCGCGTCCACCGCGACCTTTTCGAAGGTGCGTTTCCGGTACTCATCTCTCAGCCTCCTACGCGCTTGTTTGCTGCTTGCATCAGGGTCTCCGCGCTCAGATCGGCTTTCCGCACTTCGCCCGCCACCGCCCCGTCGCGGAGGATCACCACCCGGTCGGAGACGTGGGCCAGCTCCTCGAAGTCCGAGGCGACGACCAGCGCCGCCGCGCCTGCCGCCACGGCGCGTCGGACCAAGGCGTAGATTTCGGCCCGCGCACCGACGTCCACGCCGTGGGTCGGCTCGTCGAGAAGCAGCAGCGCCGGCTTGCGGCGGAGCCACCGGGCAAGGATCACCTTCTGCTGGTTGCCGCCGGAGAGGGTGCTCAGCAGGGCTTCGTCCGACTCCGCCTTGACCAGGAACTCTCCCATGTAGAGACGGGCGTCCTCGCGGATCTTGCGGTAGTTGATGCGGCCGCGCTGCCAGTAGTTGGAGATGCTCCCCATCGTGATGTTGGTGGAGACCGAGAGATCGGTGAAGGCCGCGTCGGCGCCGCGGTTCTCGGGCACGTAGGCGATGCCCTTGGCCATCGCCTCGCTCGGCGAGGAGACCAGGGACGGCTCGCCGTCGAGCCGGATCTCACCCGAGCGGATCGGCAGGTCGCCGAAGACCGCCCGCAGCAGCTCGCTGCGCCCCGAGCCGAGCAGGCCGCCGATCCCGACGACCTCGCCGTGGAGCACCCGCAGGTCGACGCCGCGCAGCGGGCCCGCGTACAGGTCGGACACCCGCAACACCTCGGTCGGGTCGGTGACCGGCGGCATCGGGGGGAAGACGCGCTCGACCTGGCGGCCGACGATCAGCGCGATCAGCGCGTCCTCGTCGAGGCCGGAGACCTCGTAGGTGCCGACCTTGACACCGTCGCGGAGGATCGTCGCCCGGTCGCAGAGGTCGAGCACCTCTTCGAGGCGATGGCTGACGTACATGATCGACTGGCCCTTCGCCGCGTAGCGCCGCAGGGTGGCGAGCAGTTGGTCGACCTCGTGCCCGGGCAGCGCGGCGGTCGGCTCGTCGAGGACGAGCAGGCCGCCAGAGCCGGAGTCCTCCTCGTCCTGCAGGGCGCGGGCGATCGCGACCATCGTCCGGGTCGCCTGGCTGAGGCGGCTGAGGGGAGTGCCCGGACGGGCGTCGATCTCGAAGCGCTCGAGCAGGGTCTTGGCCCGCTGGCGCTGGCGCCGCCAGCTGATCCGCCTGGCCGAGGAGATCTCGTAGCCGTGGCCGAGCGCCAGGTTCTCGGCGACCGTCATCTCGGGGAAGACACCGAGGTCCTGGTGGACGACGTGCACGCCCGCCGCCCGGCTGAGCTCGGGCGTCGAGCGATCGGCCTGGTACTCGACCCCGCCGACGCGGATCGAACCGCCGCCCTCGTCGCCTTGGTAGACGCCGGTCATCACCTTGATCAGCGTCGACTTGCCCGAGCCGTTGCCGCCGAGCAGCGCGTGGATCTCGCCGGCCTCGATCGAGAGGTCGACGGCGCTCAAGGCCCGGGTCCCGGGGAAGGTCTTGGTGAGGCCCTTGATCTCCACCCGCGGGGCCATCGGCTCAGCCGCCCGCTTCCGGTCCGGCCGCGGGAAGCTCGACCAGCATGCTGCCGAGCCCGTCGGCGGTGAGGCGATGACCGGGGTAGACGACGACCGTCGTCGTCGCCGCGTCGACGATCGCCGGGCCGACCAGCGTCGCCCCGGCGGTGAGCCGGGCCGCGTCGTAGGTCGGGGTCTCCACCATCCCGCCCAGCTCGTGGAAGTACGCCGGTCGCGAGCCGGTCGAGGCGCTTGCCGCGTCGGCCTTCGTCAGCCGCGCGAACTCGGAGGTCGGCAGTCCCCGGATCTCCCCGACGCCGGTCACCCGCCAGTGCAGGTACTCGATCGGGTGCTCCGGCATCGACCACGTGTAGCGCTCCGCGTGCGCCGCGTGGAACGCCTCGGCGACCGCGGTCAACATCGCCTCGTCGACCTCGCCCGGCGGTATCGGCACGGTCAGCTCATGCACCTGACCCTGGTAGCGCGCGTCGACCGAGCGCTCGATCGTGACGTCGTCGGGACCGAACCCGCTCGCGGCCAGATCCACCTCCGCCCGCTCTTCGAGCGCGCCCAGCGCGTCGCGGATCGGCTCGAGGCGGGGTTCCTCGGAGACGACGAACCGCAGCGCCGAGTAATCGTGCCGCACGTCGGTGACGGTCATCCCGAACGAGCAGATGGTCCCCGCCTCGGCCGGGACCAGCATCCGGCTGATCCCGAGCTCGGCGGCGAGACGGCCGGAGTGCAGGGGTCCGGCACCGCCTCCGGCGACCAGCAGGAAGGGCCGCGGATCGACCCCGCGCTGGACCGAGACGACGCGGATCGCGTCGACCATGTTGGCGTTGACGACCTCGATCACCCCGGCGGCGGCGGCGAGCACGTCGCTGCCGAGCGGCTCGGCGACGTGCTTGGCGATCGCCGCTTCGGACAGGCTCCGGTCGAGCGCCCGCCGGCCGCCGAGGAAGCTCTCCGGCGAGAGGTAGCCGAGCACGACGTTGGCATCGGTGACGGTCGGCAGCTCACCCCCTTTCGCGTAGGCCGCCGGACCGGGGGTGGCCCCGGCCGACTGCGGCCCGACGCGGAGGGCGCCACCGGAGTCGATCCAGGCGATCGAGCCACCGCCGGCGCCGACGGAGTGGACCTCGACCCCCTGCACCCCGATCGGCTGGTGCTCGACCTGGATCTGCCGGGACAGGGGCGTCTCGTTGCCTTTGATCACGCAGACGTCGAACGAGGTGCCGCCCATGTCGGCCGTGATCAGATCTTCGGCGCCCACCCGCCGGCTGACGTGGCGGGCGGCGGCAGGAGCGGCGGCGGGACCGGAGTGGATGATCGAGACCGGCAGCCGGAGGGTCCGGTCGACTCCCGCGCAGCCGCCGTTCACGTGCATGATCAGGACGTCACGGGCGAGCCCGTGCTCGGCCAGCCACGACTCGAGCGCCCGCAGGTAGCGGGCGCCACGCGGGTAGACGTAGGCGGAGAGAACGGCGGCGGAGGTGCTCACCCACTCACCGATCTCCGGCAATATCTCGGAGGAGAGCAGGATCGGGATCTCCTCGCCCAGCTCATCGCGCACGATCTCGCGGACCCGGCGCTCGTGGTCCGGATTGGCGCTCGACCACAGCAGGGCGACCGCGATCGACTCGGCGCCGCGGTCGCGGAGGGTCCTGGCCGCCGACCTGACGCTCTCCTCGTCGAGCGCCTTGACGACGGTGCCGTCGGCGGCGACTCGCTCCTCGATCCCGATCCGGCGATAGCGGTCGACGAAGTCCTCGGGGCGCGGCAGGCGGGCGTTGAAGCGGTCCCACTTGAAGCCGTCGCGGAAGAGAAGGGTGTCGCGAAAGCCGGCCGTGCAGAGCAGGCCCACCGTAGGGCCGTCCCGCTCGATCACGGTGTTGGTCCCGATCGTCGAGCCGTGCACGAGCAGCTCGGCGTCGGCGAGAAAGTCGTCGAGGTCACGCCCCATCGCGGCAGCGATCGAGCTCAGTCCGCGCTGGATCGCGTCCTCGGGCCGATCCTTGGTCGAGTCCTCCTTCCAGAGACGCACGCCGCCGTCCTCGGTGACCACGGAGATGTCGGTGAAGGTGCCGCCGATATCGACCCCGATGCGGACGCTCATGAGTTCCCCGAACTCGCCGACCAGGCGTTCGTGGTGGCGGGCCGCGGGGCCTCGGCGGGATGGCCAGAAGGCGAGACGAACCCCTCCCCCTCGCGCATCGCGTCCGCGAACCAACTGGACGAGCGCGGCCCCAGCGGCAGGACACTGCCGCGGGAGGAGGCGCCCGCGGGTATCTCGGAGCGTAGCCGCGTGGTGGCCTGCTCGTCCAGCTCAAGGTCCTCGGAGAGGACCACGCCGTAGACGTCGCGCGCCCGCTCCCTCGAGTAGAAGCCGTCGCGGACGTCGGCGACGACGCGGTCGATCGGCCGCTCCGACGGGTCGCCGTAGCCGCCTCCTCCGGTCGACTCGCCCACCCAGATCTCGTCACGCCGCATCCGCAGCGGGAACATCGCCGAGTGCAGGAACCGCCGCGTCCCGGTCTCCAGCTCTTCGATGTAGGCGCCACCGCCGGCGCCGGGCGTCCCGCCGGCGACCCCGAAGGGTGGATTGACGAGCCCGTCGCTGGTGTAGATGACGTCGACGTCGCCGTGCAGGCTGCGGATCGCGCAGCGGATGCCGGGGCCGCCGATCTGCTTGCCGAGCCCCATCGAGTCGGGGGCGAGCTCGCACTCGTCGATCCGGATCGGGTACAGCAGCTCGGTCTGCTCCACCGAGGCCAATTTGAGTCCGCCCCAGGAGGCCTGGGTGACCATCAGCGGCCACCCGTCGGCGGCGTCGGTGGCGCCGAAACCGCCGCCGCCGTTGATCGCCATGTGCCCCCACGCAGTCCCGTCGCGTTCGTCGACACCGGCGAACATCGGCGTGTTGGCGAGGTGAGAGCCGCCGGCACGCATCCGCTCCGGGATCGCCTTGGCGAGCGCCATCGCCACCACGTCCTGCATCAGGTCGGTCGGCTGGGTGGTCGCCATCGCGGTGGCGCTGGGGTAGGCCGCGTTGCACAGCGTCCCCTCGGGCGCCCTGACGTCGACCAGCCGCAGGCATCCCTCGTTGTGGGGGATATCGGGGTCGATCGCCATCATCAAGGGGATCCCGCCCGCGGCCTGCATGGTCGCGTAGGAGGAGTTGAGCCCGTAGGCGCCCGCCGGGTCACTGCCGTCGAAGTCGACCTCGACGGTCTCGTCGTGGATCGTCACCTTGGCGACGACCCGCTGGTCGGTGGCGTCGCCTCCGTCGGTGTCGAGCCAGCCTTCGGCCACGTACTCGCCGTTCGGCATCTCGCGGATCTCGGCCCGCGTGCGTCGCTCGGCGTAGACGAGGGCCTGCTCGACGAAGCTCAGGATCTGGTCGTTCCCGTACCGCTCGCACAGTTCGACGAGGCGGCGGCCGCCGGTCCAGATCGCCCCGAACTGGGCCATCAGATCACCGCGCAGAAGCTCTCGGTAGCGCAGGTTGGCGAGGTACCACTCGACCGCGTCGCGTCGCTCCTTGCCCCCCTCGTACATCTTCACCGGCGGCAGGAAGACGCCCTCCTGGTAGACGTCTTCGGCGCCGCCGTGGGCGCTGTGGGGCACCGGCGCGCCGACGTCGAGCTGATGCCCGCGAGCAACCGTCCAAAACATGTGGGTGCCTTCATGGAAGACCGGGTGCGCGGTGACGAGGTCACCGACGTGGGTGTTTCCCCGGTAGGGGTCGTTGCACATGATCACGTCGCCCTCGTTGATGTCGCCGCCGAAGAACTCGTCGATCTCACGCAGCACCAGATGCATCGAGTTGGTGTGGATCGGGATCGCGTCTTTGACCGCGACCTGCCGGGCCTCGGCGTCGTAGATGCAGCACGAGTAGTCGCAGAGCAAGGAGAGGAACGAGGTGAACGCGGCGTTCTCGAGCGCGTGGGTCATCTCGGTGGCGATGCTCTGCAGGCGGTTCAGCACCACGCTGAAGGTGATCGGGTCGACGTCCCCCTGAGCGAGATGCTGGTCGCTACTGCCGTTCATTCCGATCCTTCCCAGGTTCTTTCCAGAGTGATGGTGGAACCGAATCTAGTTATTCCGTAGAAACTCGGCTCTATTGGCGTGTAAATCACGGTAGAACCGAATCTAGTCGAGCGTGTAATCCTTGTCAAGAGGAGCTGGACTTGGCTCGCCGACAGGCAGCGATGGAGAAGAGCTTCCGATTGGTGGAACCGAATCTGAGGACGGTGACCGCCTGAGAGGAGGGCGTCCCGGGGGCCACCCGTCGCCCTCGATCCAGGTCAGCCGGCGGCCGTCGAAGCCGCTTCGATCCGCCGCAGCGTCGGCATACCGTCGCGCGCGCCGGGCGCGCCCACGGAGATCGCCGCCGCCGCGACCGCGAGCTCCGCGGCGGCGCGGAGGTCGCGACCGCCCGCGAGAGATGCCGTGAAGACCCCGTTGAAGGTGTCGCCCGCCCCGGTCGTGTCGACCGGGTCCACGAGCGGCGCCGGCAGCTCCCGGCAGTCCCCCTCGTCGCAGAGGACAACTCCCGCCGCGCCGCGGGTGACGACCATCGGCGCGCCGCCGTGCCCGGCCAGGGCTCGCAGCTCCTCGACCACGTCGTCCCGACGCGGCTCCCCGAAGCGGTCGAGCAAGGAGCTCAGCTCACCGACGTTCGGGGTCAGGATCGCGCCCCGTCGGCAGGCCCGCACCGCCGCCTCTGTCGGCGGCGCCGGGTTCAGCACGCACGGTATCCCGGCCGCGACCGCGAGCTCGACCGCCGCGTCCACCGCCTCGTCGGCGATCTCGGTCGAGACCAAGACCGCGCCCAGGACCTCCAGACGCGGCTCGAGCGCGGCGCGCACGTCCTTGCCGGGCAGCGCCTGGTTCGCGCCGGCGCCGACCGCGATCTGATTCTCGCCCGCCTCGTCGACCACGATCAACCCCGTCCCGGTCGACTCGCCCTCGATCCGGGAGACGCCGGCCAGATCGATGCCCTCGGCCCGCAGGGCGCTCAGCGCCTCCGTGCCCGCGGCGTCGGCGCCGACGGCTCCCACCAGGACGACCTCGGCACCTACCCGCGCCGCCGCCACCGCGGCGTTGGCGCCCTTGCCGCCGCCGAAGCGCAGCGGCCCCGAGCCGACGACGGTGTCCCCGGGGCCCGGCAGCCGGGCCGCGGTCACGACAAGGTCGATGTTGATCGCACCGACGACCGCGAGCTTGGGGTCGCCCGACGCCGTGATCACGCCTTCGGAGGCGCGACCGAGTCGCGCATCATCAGCGTCGTCGCGAAGGGCTTCGGTTGCCGCGCCTCGCTCTCGTCGTCGATCAGTTCGAAGAGCAGGTCGGCGGCGGCGATGCCGAGATCGCTCGCGTGCTGACGCACGGTCGTCAGCCGCGGCGTCACGAGGGCCGCGGTCGGGACGTCGTCGAAGCCGACGATGCTGACGTCCTCGGGGACCGAGATACCGGCGGACTTGCAGTACTCGAGGGCGCCGAGCGCCATCAGGTCGTTGGCACAGATCAGCGCCGTTGGCCGCTGCCCGGCGTCCCCGGCGAGCGCCTCGGCGGCCATCTCGTAGCCCGACTGCTGACGGTAGTCACCGTTCAACAGCGGCACCTCATCGGGATTGTGCCCGGCCGCCGCCAATGCCTCCCGATAGCCGGCCAGTCGCTGTTCGGCGCTCCAGAGCGGCGCCGGCCCACCGATCATCGCGATCCGCTTGTGGCCCGCCTCGATCACGTAGCGAGCGATCTCACTCGCTCCGCGACGGTTGTCGGAGACGACGGAGGGCAGCGGGAAGCCCGGCATCTGCTCGTCCACCAGCACGACGACGCCGGAGCTGGACAACTCGAGGAGGGCCGAAGGCATCGTGCCCGTCGCCGAGAGGTAGACGACCCCGTCGAGCCGCTGGCTGCGCAGCAGTTCGGCATAGAACTCGTCGCTTTTGCCGGTCGCCTGTGGCACGCAGAGGACGACCAGGACGCCGCGATCCGAGGCGGCGCGCCCGACCCCCTCCGCGACCAGGGCAAAGTACTGGTTCGCCAGATCAGGGACGACCAGGCCGATCGTCGAGGCGAAGCGGCGACGGAGGCTGCGCGCCGACTCGTTCGGGGTGTAGTTGAGGATCCGGATCGCGTCAAGGACGCGGGCGCGCCGATCGTCGGCGACCGGGCCCGATTTGTTGACCACGTAGCTGACCGTGCTGAGGGAGACGCCGGCACGCTCGGCGACGTCTTTCATCGTGGGGCGGCGTCTTTTTGCCATCGCGGTTGACTCTCCCGACCGGTGCCCGGGTCAGGAGCGGTCCCCCCCGGCCGCCCAGAGGATGATCGACGACCAGAGGTTGCCGTAGTCCGGCCAGTCGACGAATTGTGGCGGCGCCCAGTGCGGCGCGCAGTCCGAGGCGAACGCGACCACCCGGCCGCGCCCCGACTCCGAGACGACGAGCAGCGGGTCCTCGTCGGCCCGGGCGATCACCGTCGCGCCGGCCTTCCCGGCGAACCGGTTGTAGCCGAGCAGCGCGGGCCAGGTCGACGAGACTCCCCCGATCGCCTCATGATCGGGGATCGCGACGGTCGGCGAGACGCCCTCGGGCCGCTCGACGCGGTCGTCGTGGTCGAGCATCTCGACCGGCAGAACATCCGCCAGGGGACTGTTCCCGTAGCGCGCCCGGCCCTCGATCCCGGAGAACGAAAGGTAGCCGCCGATCATCACCAGGCCACCGCCGTCCTTGACGTAGGCGGAGAGCTCTCCGAGCCGATTGGTCGAGAGTTCGGAGCGGACGAACGTGTCGTCGGTCAGCAGGAATGAATTGGCGCCGATGTCCGAGAGCACCACGGCGTCGTAAGACGAGAGCGCCTCGCGATCCTTGGGAAAGCGCTCCGAGACCTCGTGCGCCCGGATGTAGTCGACCTCGAATCCGGCCGCCGCGAGGCTGTCGAGGAAAGCGGTCCCTCCCTCCTCGTACTCGGTCGTGTGAAAGTGATCGAAACCCTTGAGGTGGACCGTGTGCTTGATCCACGACTCGCCGACGACGAGCACTCGGGCCGAACCGTCGGAGATGGGCGTGGTCACCCCCCGGTCGTCGTTCCTCGTTCTGCCACGGACGGTAGTCATTCTTCCTCGCTGTCGATGAGTTTTTTTGAGGTCGGAAACGATTTTAAATCGGACTTTGGAAACGCGAGAAACTCATCTATAAAGCCACCATATTCGTTTTCAGAGTTATAGTCGATTTGCCCCGGGCGTCAACCGTCTTCTCGGCGGCTCGCGGTCAGGAGATGCGTAAGTAGGCGGTCTTCGTCGTGGTGAAGAACTCGCGCGCCGCCGTTCCCTGCTCGCGGCTCATACTGCTCGACTCCTTGATCCCGCCGAACGGCACGTGGGGCTCGACCCCGGCGGTCTCGCGATTCACGTTGACGAGGCCCACCTCGGCCTCGCTCAAGAAGCTCAGCGCCGCCGCCAGGTCGGTCGTGAAGAGCGCCGCCGAGAGTCCGAACTCGGTCGCGTTCGCGGCGGCGATCGCCGACTCCCGATCGGGCGACCGGGCGAGGATCAGCACCGGCCCGAAGATCTCGTCCTTGAGCAACCGGCTGTCCGGGTCGACGTCGGTGAGGACGGTCGGTTCCACGTAGCAGCCCTCGAGCATCGAGCATCCGGCAAGAACCCGTGCCCCCTCGTCGCGGGCAAGCTGAAGGTATCCGGCGACCTTGTCCCGCTGCTCGGGGAACGCCAGCGGGCCGATGTCGGTCTCCTCTCGCGTCGGATCGCCGACGGCGAAAGCGGTTACCCGGTCGACCAGGAGCGCCGTGAACTCGTCCGCGACCGACTCCTCCACGTAGACCCGACTGGTCGCGGTGCAGCGCTGGCCCGTCGCCAGCATCGCGCCTCGCGCGACCTGCGTGGCCGCGTCCGGGAGATCGCCGTCGGCCAGCACCACGGCGGGATTCTTGCCGCCCAACTCCAGCTGGACCTTGACGTTGCGGTCGGCAACCTGCTGTCGCAAGTGGGTCCCCACCCGGTTCGACCCGGTGAAGGTGAGGGCGGCAAGGGCCCCGTTGTCGGTGAGCGGGGCGGAAAGCTCCGAGCCGAAACCGGTGACCAGGTTCAGCACTCCTCGCGGCAGACCGGCCGCCTCGAAGACCTCCGTCAAGAGGGTGGCGCTTCCCGACGCGGCCTCGGCGGGCTTCCAGACGACGGCGTTGCCGAAGCCGAGCGCCGGCGCGAGCTTCCAGGTCGGGATGGCGAAGGGGAAGTTCCAGGGGGTTATCGCGCAGACCACCCCGAGTGGGCGCTCGACGGTGAGGATCGTCGTCCCGGCGGCGACGCTCGGGTAGACGGACCCGCTCGCCTGCAGGACCTCGCCTGAGTAGTAACGGAGGATCTCGATGCTGCGGCGCACCTCGGCGCGCGCGTCGCGGATCGCCTTGCCCATGTCGGCGGTCAGGGTCGCCGCGGCCTCCTCCTCGCGCCGGGAGAGCTCCTCCGCGGCCGCCCGCAGCAGCCGGCCCCGCGCCTGTGCCGGCTGCTCGGCCCAGCTCGCCTGAGCAGCGGCCGCGGCAGCGTAGGCGCCTTCGACGTCCTCGGCGCCGGCAGCCACGAAGCGCCCGGTGACCTCATCTGGACTCGCCGGGTTGAATCGTTCGAAGTATGCCCCCGAACCGCGCCATTCACCGTCTATATACAGGTTATTTGCCACAAGCTTTCTCTCGATTCAGGAAAAACTAGAAACGTTACAACCCACCTTATCAACACTCCCAGGCGCCCGGAAACGAGCGAGTCAGCGTGGCGCGATCGGCCCCGGCGCACGGGGGCTAGATGGCGAGGGGCCAGATGGTCGATTCCGATTCCACGGGGGTCGGGCGAGGGGCCGCCCAGGTCCAGGCCGGCTGAAGCTGGCGCCCGGGGGGTGCGAGGGGCCGCAAGGGGCCTCGACCCCTGAAGCTGGCGCCCGGAGGGCAAGGGACGCGGCCATCTCGACCACGACCCTGGCAGGCTGTGGTCGTGGTCGAGATGGCCGTGGTGCGGGGGGAGGCCGCAGGGCCCGAAGCGCGTCACAGGTCCGGCACGAAGCCGCCCCGGATCACCCGGGGCGTCACAGGTCGGGCACGAAGAAACGGAGAACGTCACAGGTCCTCATGTCTTCTTCAGACGTTGCAATCACGTGACCATGGTTTTAGGGGCCTATAGGACCCTTAATCCACGCATCGCGTTCCGGTCGCTCCGGTCGGGGCCCGGAATGCATGAGGAGCGGTGACGTTCCCGGCGTCTCTCCCCGTCCTTCGTCACGTTCCCGGCGTCTTCGTCACGGAATGGGCCTTCTCGGGGCTTCTCCGGGAGAGACCTCCGACGGAAGTGTGGAGTTCGTGGCGGACCTGTGACTTCGTGCCGGACCGGTGGCGCCTTCGCGGGGCAAACGTGTCGAACCTTCGGCGTCTTCCCTTCATCCCCCTCACGTCCCGGGCGTCTCGTGGCGGCCACAGCCTGCCACGGGCCGCCACGAGACGCCCGGGACCGATCTCGGACGGGCGGAGCACGCCGCGAAGCACGGCGCCCGCGCCCCCGGCGCGTCCCGCCTACGCCGGCGGGAGCGAGAGAGTGCGAAGGGGGGGCTTCTGCCAACCTCGGTTGGCGTCCCTCCCGAGACCGACGCATTCCGGCAGCCCTCTCTCGGGATCTGGATCCGAAGGCGCGAGAACCAGATGCGCCTTCTACCAAGTGCCCCCGGCGGGACTCGAACCCGCGCCGCGCGGCTTAAAAGGCGACGCTAGCACCCTCTCTTGGGCGTATTCGTGCCTCTTTTAGCTCTGCAAAGCCCGATCTAGGGCTATCTCCGACAGGGGGCTTTGGTACCCAAAGTGGTACCCAAGCCGCCGCCGCATGAAGGACCCCGGTGCAAGGAGGCGCTTGCTCGGCCAACACAGCCGACGGGGTCCTTCAAAAGTCGGAGGTAACAGCAATGGCAACGGAGCTACTAGACGCAAGGGCGGCGGACAAAGGCTGCCTGGTCGTCAGGCCCTACAAAGGAAGGCCGTTCTATGAGGCAAAGTGGCGCGATCTGGAAGGCGCGCAGCGCAAGCGTCGGCTCGGGCCGGCCTGGCTCGAACTAGACGCGGAGGCCGAATGGGTGCCGCGCCGTGGCCGGGTCCGCAAGGGCTGCCTGGACGCGAAACGGGCCTACGCGCTGATGGCGTCGGTGATCGACGACCACGAAGAGAAGTTGAAGGTCGCCGTTCCCGAGCGGCCGGAGGCATTGTTCCCCGAGGTGGTCGCGGCCTGGCTCGTCTATCTGAAGAACGAGAAGCGGGTGAAGCCGTCGACGCTGGCCGGCTATCGGAAGCTCCTGGTCGATCCGAAGGACAGTCGCGACCTGCGACGCGGACGGATCATGCGCGAGTTCGGCGACCGACCGGCCGGCGAGATCACGAAGACGGAGGCCCGGCGGTTTCTGGCGAGGCTCGACCGGGAGGACATCTCGGCGAGGACCGTCAACATCCATCGGCAGGTCCTCCACGCGATATTCCAGTTCGCGCGGCAGGAGGAGTCCTTCGGGCTGCCGAACAATCCATTCGCGGGAACCAAGAAGCGCCCCGAAGATGGAACCAAGCCGATTGAGACCTTTGAGCCCGAGGAGATTGTCGCGGTGGCAGCTGCCGCCCGGGCCGGGCTTCACCGGCGGCGCGGGGGCTACGTCCACTCACGCTTCTCCGAGGAGAGCAAGCGCGAGTGGCGACGGTTCAATGCACAGGACGCAGCGCTGTTCACGATCGCGGCCTGTACGGGCCTGCGGCTCGGCGAGCTCCTCGCGCTGCGCTGGCGCGACGTCGACCTACGCGGCGGGGTCCTGACGGTCTCGCGGTCGATCTCGGCCGCCACCGAGACCAGCACCAAGTCGAGGCGACAGCGCACGTTGCCGCTGGCCGATCAGGCGACCACCGAGTTCGAGAGCCTGAGAGAGCGCGAACATTTCAAGAGCCGCGACGATTTCGTCTTCTGCGGGCCGGAAGGCAACCGGCTCGACGGATCGGCCGTGCGGGCGCGCTTCATCCGCGTGCAAAAGAAGGCCCAAGTCCGGGTCCGACGATTCCATGACCTGAGACACACCTTCGGCACGCTGGCGATCCGCCGGTTCGACCTCGTGGCGGTGAAGGAGATGATGGGGCACGCATCGCTGACGACGACCGAACGCTACCTGCACTCGAAGCCCCGGCCTGCGGACGCGGCGAAGCTGACGCTGATCTTCTCCGCCAGCGCCGACGAGCACGGCGAGCTGCCGCTGGCGGCCTAACGGCCGCGCGTCGGCTCGAAAAGCTGATCCAGGTACTCGTCGAGCAGTGGCCTCGGCGAGTACCAGCGCCGGCCGATCTTGCGGGCCGGAACGATGCCCCGGCGCATGTACTCGAGCGCGGTCGTGCGTTGCACGCGCAGGATCTCCGCGACCTCGGTCGGCGTCAGCAGATCCTCGCGCGAGAAATGGAGATGGCCCTCCATGTCGGTCCTCCTCTCATAGGCCCGGTGGGTGTCGTTGCTCGAAGTAATGGAGGTAGTCGGCTTCGAAGGTCGCTTCGGGAATCCAGCCGGGGCCATGCCCGGCCGCCACGAAGCCCGACGTCCCCCAGTAGCGCTCGTCAGGCGGCGTGACCCCCGGCATGAACTCGATGAAGGTGTGCGCCGCCCCGTGATCGTCGTACGGTTTGACCCAGATCGTCACCCAGCGGCCGGGTCCGGGTTCGCCCCAGCCCGCCAGGGCGACGGTGTCCATCGTCGGGTTGTGGAAGCCGCCGACCTGCAACAGGTGACTGACCGCGCTCGAGCAGTCAAAGGGTCCGTTCGCCGGCGTCGGGCTAGCGCCGTGGGAGCCGCCCCAGACGTATTCGGTGTGGGGGCGTAGGGCGCTGAGGCGCGCAGCCTCGGCGACCATCCTCGCCACGGCTTCGTTCGGCGCGACCGCGGCGGCGGCACATGCCGATCCGGTGCCCGCCACGGTCGCTCGCGCGCCGGCGGAGAAGCGCCGGGCGTAGCGGAGGACCTTTTCCACGTACCAGTCGGCGTGGTTGTAGTCCCAGATCGCCTGGTGCCATTCGGCCGGGGCACCGTCGGCGTGCAGGAGCCGCGCGGCGGCGAAGATCGCATCCCAGGGGTCGTCGGGGTCCTTCACCCCGTCGCCGTCGCCGTCGACCCCGTAGGAGGCCCAGCTTTCGGGCTCGAACTGCATCCAGCCCTCGGCACCGGCCGAGGAGGTGCCGAGGTCCGTGCCGAAGCCGGTCTCGACCCAGTTGATCGCCGCGAGGATCGAGGGACCGCGGGCGCCGAGCCGATAGCGCTCTGCCGCGTCCATATATATGGGGACGAGGCGCCGCGGGACCTTCGCGCCAAGGGAGCCGACGGCTTCGCCGCCGCCGCAGCCCGGCGTACCGCCGAGGAGCACGGCGAGGCCGAGGAGCGAGCCGACGAAAAGAGCGAGGGCGGCGAGCGGCAGGCCGAGCAGGAGCTTCGGCGTGCGGGGGGCGGGCGTGCTCGCGGCCTCCAACGTCGCCCCTCAGTCCGGTAGCGAGATCGTGGTGACGATCCACCGCCCGCCCCGGCGCGAGATGGTGAAGCCGATCGTGAACGGCGGATAGCGGCCGTCGCCGATCCTTGCCGTCGCCCCGAGCTCGCCCCTACCCAGTGGTCGCAGGCGGAGGCCGAGAAGGCGCGGATGCAGTCCCCGCCGTGCGGGGGGCACCCTGCCAGCCGCGGCGGCGAGCGCGCGGCGGACCATCCGGCTCTCGCCGGGGGCGTCGGGCGCGCGGCGGCCATAAGCGCCGATCGCGTAGGCGCGGGCGAAGCGGCCCGCCGTGCGGGCGGCGCCGAGAAGTTGGGACGGCGGGGTCCCGCGCCGGCCGACCAGGAGCGCAGGCGCCCGGCCTCCCCCGGCCGGGCGCGGCGTACCCCCGCAGGCAGCCGCGGACAGGGCGAGCAGCGCCAGGAGGCCCGCGGCGGCGCGGCGCGGCCGGGGCGGGCGGCAGATCGGCGGGTCGGGGAGTAGGCGCATCGACGCCGTTGGCCGGTGCGAGGCACCCTTGCACCGGGTCGATTTGGCCGACCCGGAAGAAATTTGCGCCGACCCGGTGCAAACGCCTCCCGCACCGGCCAACGGGGGTGTCGCCGTGGTGCGTTCGCGCCTGTGAGAGGCGGCTCAAGGCGAGTACCTAAAAATGCTTAAATTGGGACGGAGGAGGTCGCGTATGTACCGAGAAGTGGTAGCCGAGGGATTGAGTCGTCCGCAGTTCGACGCCGCCCGCCTCGGCTTCTTCGGCGTACTGCGGCGGAAACGGATGTCGCCGCAGTTCATCGAGCGCCACGGCGAGGACCTCTTCGCCCAGGCGTGCTTCGAGTACAGCCGACGGCTCGCCGAAGGCGAGCCGATCCGAGACCCGGCCGCCTGGATCGTCACCTGCGGCTGGAACCGCACCAAGAACCTGCTGGAAAGCCGCGACTGGCTGCCGAGCATGGTCTCGACCGAGCGGCTGGGGGAGCTTCGCGAGGACGACGCCTCGCCCGAGCAGGAGTTCCTCGCCGAGGACCGGCACCGGAAGGTGCGCAACGCGGTCGAACGACTGCCCGACCACCAGCGCCGCCTGCTCGCCCTCTCCTACTTCGAGGGCGAGAGCGTGCGGGAGGCCGGCAGGCGGCTCGGCTGGACGTCCTCGCGGGCGCAGCGCGCGCACGAGACCGCGCGGCGGAGGCTGCACAAGATGCTCGGGGTCGAGTGGAGCGACGAGCTGGGGTTCGAAGTCGGGATCGCGGCCTTCCTCTCGGTCGCCGGCGGCGGGTGTTCGTGGCACCTGCGCGCGATCGGCGGCGTGGAAGGCGCGCTCGACGCCCTCGCCCACCCGGCGGAGATCGGACATCGCGTTATCGAGGTCGTCGGATCGCCGTTCGCCCACGGCGGGCCGACCGGCCGGCCGGGGACGGACGTCGGCCTGCACGCGGTCGTCGGAAGGCTTCACCAGCACCCGGCGCTGCTCATCGGTCGCGTCGGTCGACGTATCTCCGATCTGGGCAGGCGGGCCGCCACGAGCGGCGTGGCCGAAGGCGGAGCCGCGGCGGCCGAGGGGGGCGGGCGGACCCTCGAACTCTGCAAGGCGGTGGCCGCCGTCTGCGTGATCGGCGGTGGCGCGGTGACCGGCGCCCTGATCGCGGAAGGGCATCACGGCGACGGCCGTCCCGCCCGCCACGGTCGCACGGTCGCCGCCACGTCGCGTCCGCATCGCAACGACGCGGCGGGCCTCCTGCTCGCACAAGGACAGGTCGCAGAGCAGGTTCAGGGGACGCCCTCGGCGGAAGGCTCCTCAGCGGCGCCTGCCCCGCACCCGGTCGAACGCCACCGATCGCCCGAACGCCAACGCTCCGAACCGGAGGTGAAGAAGGCGAAGCCGCCGCCGGAACGGCCCGAAGGGGAGTTCGAACCGTCGCCCGAAGCGACGACGTCCGAACCCGAAGCCACTGCCGAGGCGGACACCGAAGTCGTCGAGGAGGCGAAGACCACGACGAGCACTTCCTCGTCGGGCGCGAGCGCCGCCCGGCCCAAGGCCGTCCCGGCCAACTCACCCGGAGAGTTCGAACCATGAAGTCGAGGTACATGAAGATGAAAGCGATCCATTCCCCTCGCGTGGCGATCATCTCCGCCGCGCTCGCCCTGACCCTGCTCGCCCTGATCCATCCCGGCCGTGCCCTGGCAGGCGAATTCACGATCACCGACTGCGGGGCCGACCACTCCGAATACGCGACTCCCGCCTTCGAAGAGTTCGCCTCCCGCGGGATGCGCTGGCGGCGCGCCTGCGACCCGCAGGGACCGGGGCTGCGCGGCCTGGTCAGCGCCAACGTGTCGGGCAAGGGCCAGGTCGCCGAGGGCGCGCAGTCGGCCTTCGTCATGGAAGCGCCGCCCGGTACGACGTTCTCCCGCTACCGCTGGTCGGGAAGGATGCACCGGCGCGACTGCCGCTATGCCCTCCAGCTCTACGCGGTGACGCCGACGGAACAGGCGATCCCGATCAAAAACGTGCGGGCCGGCCACAACTGCCCGAGGCCCGACGAAGCGCAGGCGAGCGGCTGGCCGCAGCCCCGCGCCTACAACGTCAAAGGCGCCACGGCCGTCGTCCAGCGGGTCCTCTGCAAGGGCGGCGACGGGAAGCAGGGCTGCTCGTCCCGAGGGCTGAACTACGTCCAGACCTACACCGCCGAAGCGACGGTGGTCGACGAATCGCCGCCCTCGGTCTCGATCACCCCGGACGGACCCCTGGCGCGCGGTGAATGGGTCGGCGGCACGCAGCCGCTCGACTTCGAAGCCAGCGACAACGTCGGGATCTCCGAAGCATGGCCGTCGAGTGGAGGTGGCTCACACGGCGAAGCACGCGCCTGCGACTACTCGCAGCGAATCCCGTGCCCCAACGGCCCCGGTCGGATCGAACTGGAAACGCGCCATCTGCCGGAAGGCACGCAGGAACTTCACGTCACCGCCAAGGACGCCGCGGGCAACACGGCGGAATCGACCCCCGTGACCATCCACGTCGACAACTCCGCCCCCGGGGCCGTCCCCGTGACCGTCGCGGGCGGCGAAGCCTGGCGCAACCGCAACGGTTACGACCTCGCCTGGCAGAACCCGCCCGAACCCGACCGCGCACCGATCGTCGCGGCCCACTGGCGGCTCTGCCCGGTCGGCGGCGGCGAATGCGTCAGCGGCGAAAACGGGGGCACCGGGGTCGCGGACCTCGACGGCATCGCCGTCCCCGCGCCCGGCGAATGGGAACTGCGGATGTGGCGGCAGGACGCAGCGGGCAACCAGCAGCCCGAAAACGCCTCGGTCCCGGTCAGGCTCCGTTTCGACCCCGAACCGCCACAGCTCGGCTTCGAACCGATCTCGGCGTCGGACCCGACGCGCGTGTCGCTGAAGGCCACCGACCCGCTCTCCGGCGTCGCCGGCGGAGAAATCGCGATCAGCCGGGTCGGCTCAGGGGTGTGGCAGACGCTGCCGACGACCGAGGAAGGCGAACACCTGACGACGCGGATCGACGACGCCTCGTTGCCGGCCGGGGAATACGAACTGCGCGGGAGCGCCTCCGACCACGCCGGGAACCTGGCGAGCACCGGGCAGCTGCTCGACGGAGAAGCGATGAGGGTCACGCTGCCGCTGCGCGCGCCGATGTCGATCGGCGCCGGGATCATCGAGAAGCGGCGGGCGCACCGCCACGGGCGACATGGAAAGCCCAGGGCGGTGACCATCCTGGCCCGCCACTCGCAGGCGCGGTACGGGAAGGAGGTGAAGCTCGCCGGGCACCTGGTCGGCGCGGCCGGCGAACCGCTCGGCGGCGCACAGGTCGACGTCTTCGCGACGCCGAAGGAAGGCAGCGAAGGACAGATCGCGACCCTGACCACCGGACCGAACGGGAACTTCGGCTACGAACTGAAGGCGGGGTCCTCCGAGGAGCTGCGCTTCGCCTATGCGGGCGATGCCACCCATCTGCCGGCCGAAGGGGAGGCCACGCTCGACGTGAGCGGCGCCTCGAGCCTCGCGGTCGACCGCCGCCACGTCCTCAACGGCCGCTCGGTGACCTTCAGCGGGAGGGTCCGAGGCCGGCCGCTGCCACCGACCGGGAAGCTGGTCGAGTTGCAGGTGCAGCTCTCGGGTAAGTGGCAGACGTTCCGCAGCACCCGGACCGGACCGGACGGGGCCTGGCAGGTCTCCTACCGCTTCAAGCGGACCTGCGGCATCCAGCGCTTCCACTTCCGCCTCTGGTTGCCCGAGGAGGCCGGCTATCCGTTGAAGGCGGCGGCGAGCAGGCAGCAGGTGACGGTCAAGGTGAGGGGGCGACCGTGCGTGTAAGGAGCGAGGAGTCATGACCCAGACCAAGGAGGACCACAGATGTTGAGAGCGCTGCGAGGCCGACTGACCTACGCGAACGTGACGGCGACGCTCGCCTTGTTCATCGCGGTCGCGGGCGGCACCGCGATCGCCGCGGGCAAGATCACCGGCCGTCAGATCGCCGCCCGCACGATCACCGGGCGGAACCTGCGCTCGAACTCGGTCGGCGGGCGCGTCGTCAACGAGAGGAGCCTCAAGCCCGTGCCGCGTGCCCATGACGCGGCACGGCTCGCCGGCCTGCCAGCCGAAGCGTTCCTCGTGGCGTGCCCGGCAGGCACGATCCCTGCGGCGAGCACCTGCGTCGAAACGCAGGCGCATCCGCCGGCTCCGTACTCGGAGGCGGTCCACGAATGCGCGATCACCGACAACCAGTCGGCCCCGGGCCGTCGGCTGCCCGACTACGGCGAGCTGATCTCGGCCCTCGAACACCAGGGAGTCGAACTCGCCGCCGGCGGCGAGCTGACGAGCGACGTCACGACGACGAGCGCATCGGCCGGCCAGATCGAAGACCTCTACGTCAGCGACAGCGTCGGACATGTGGCGCTGACCCCCGACACCGCGGCGGGGGCCAAGAGCTTCCGCTGCGTCACCCCTCCGCTCAACGGAGTCCGTTAGAGAGAAAGTCCCCAGGAAGGAGCACGACGATGGCACGGTTCGTCGATCATCTGATCCCACATCTCGACCCGGCTCAAGGCCCGCGACGACGACCGGCGCGCCTCCTCGCCGTCGTCGCGATCCTCGCCCTCCTCGTCGGCGCGCTCTCGCCGGCCTTCGCGATCGCCCACCAGGCCGACAGCGAAGGCGAAGGCGGCGGGACGCCGCCGCCCCGGCTCGGCAACCCCGAACTCGAACCGGGCGGCCCCGAAACCGTCCTCGAAGCCCTGCCCGGCTCGGCGGCGGGCGAAGAAGTAGAAGAAGACGAAGAAGGGCCGCCGGTCGAAACCGAACCCGCGCAGGAAGTCGAAGAACCGGAAGCCGCCGTGGTCGAAGAAGCAGCCGTCGAAGCGGAAGTCGGAGTGCCCGTGCCGGCTCCCGCCGCAGCCCCCGCCACGACGGAATACGCTCCGGCACCGCCCGCCCCCGAATATGAAACGGCCGCACCGACGACGCCCCAGGTGGTCGAAGGCGAAGCGATCATCGCGCCGAAAGCTCCCACCGAACCCGTGGACCGTCAGGCCGAAGGCGGGCCGCCGGTCGCCTCGCCCCCGGCAGCCCCGCCCGTCGAAGGCCCTGCGGCGCCGACCCCCGCCCCGGCGGAACCGGCGGTCCTCGGCCCCGACGCCGGCACGCACGGACCGGCCCGGATTCCGGCAGGGCACACCTCCTACACCGTGCAGCCGGGCGACTGCCTGTGGTCGATCGCGGAAGCACTCCTGCCGCCGGGCGCCGGCGAGGGCCGGGTGGCCGCCGAGGTCGCGAGGCTCTGGCACCTGAACGCCGGGCGGATCGGCACCGGCGACCCGGACCTGATCCTCGTCGGGACCGTGCTGCGGCTGCGGTAGACGGCCGCGACGACGGAGCGAGGGAGGTCGGCGAGGTGGCGGGCAGGCGGGAGGCGCGGCGGGACGCCTCGGGGCGCTTCGGCTCGGAGGCGGTCCCGATGCGCCCGGCCGGCGAGCGGGCGGCGGCGCGGGAGCGGGACGAGCGCCTGGCGCTGATCGTCGGCCGCCCGCGACGTGGCCTCCGCGCCGTCGTCCTCCTGGCCGTCCTCGTCGTCGCGATCGTCGTGGCACTCCTGGCGGTCGGCCGCGCCGGGGCGGCGGCCCCTCCTACGTCGGCGGCCTCGGCCCCGGCCAGGGTGTCGAGCTTTCCCCCCGGTGGCGGGCAGTGTGGCGTATGTAGCTGATGTGGATACTGTGGCGAGTGTGGCGTCCGTGGTGGTAACTTCAGTGGTGACGACAGTCCCGACGGAAGGCCGAACATGAAGACGGTCGCGACCACCACCCCGATCCACCTCGCCTACCCGACCCTGCGCCGGGCGGCGCAGATCCTCGGCGTCGACCCGACCAGGCTCTCCCGCCGCAGACCCGATGCGGTCCAGGTCGGATCGCAGAAGCGGCTGGCGCCGCGCACGGTGATGGCCGAGGCGGTCCACTTCAACCGTCGGGAACTGCCCGAGGTCGCCGGCGAGCTCGAGGAAGTCGCCGAACAGCAGGCGCCCGAGCATCGCGAGGCGATCGAAGGGGAGATCGAGACCTTCCTGCGCGAGCGGCGGACCGCCCGGCCCACGGCGCGACCGGACGAGGACTGGTTGGAGGAAGCCCGTCGCTTCCTGCCCGACCGCATCTTCCGCGACGTGAAGGACGCCTACGAGCGGGGCGAGCGGCCCCGCAGCATCAGCGGCCTGCCGCCCGACCAGGACTAGGCAGCCGCGGCGGCGGCGCCATCTCCATATAGGTGCCGCCACGCCCGAACGCGGACGGTCGTGGCGCCTCGCGGAACCCGTAGCGCCGCAGCTCCTCGACGTCGGGGCCGGGGCCGGCGATCACGGCGACCCTGCGCCCGCGCCCGTCGGCGGCGCCGACCTCCGCCAGGTAGGCGAGCAGGAGGTGCGCGGCGAGGCGGCCGCGGCCGGCGAGCCCGGCGTCGTCGACCTCGACGACGGCCAGATCGCGTAGCAGTACCGGCGCCTGGCGATCGGCGTCGATGTGGAAGCAGAGGGCCGCGAGAGCCTCGCCGCGGTCGAGGTCGACGCAGAAGAGGGCGCGGTTGCGCGCCTTCGCGGCGGCGGCCCCGATCCTTCCCCGCAGCTCATTGTCGGGGAAGCCGGCGCTGCTCAACTTGATGCGCGTGGTGGTCACCCGGTAGCGCAGCCGCCCCTCGCGGCGCGCCCGCAGGTGGGGAATCCGGTCCTCGACCGCGATCCGCGTCTCCCCGCCGGGCCTGCGTTCGATCTTCACCGCGCGGCGTAGGTCGAGCTCGCCCCAGAGGCGGCGCCAGAAATCGAGCGCCATCGAGCGGATGTTCGGCTGCCTCGACATCGCGCCCCAAACATAGGGCGGCGATCGGGGGCGGACGGAAGCTCCTCGGAGAAGTCGCGGGGCGGCCGATCCGGCCCATCCCCGACCGCCGGGCGCCGGCCTGTCCGTCGCCGAGCTTTTTTCTCGCCCCCACCCGGTGCAACCGGGCTCCTCACCGGCCAATGGCCCCGGAACCGACCGGAAGGAGCCCACCGTGGAACCACAAGCACTGATCCATCCACCCGGCGGCGGCCCGCTCGCCGCGGTCGCCGTCAAGGCCGGGGCGCTCGCGCGGCTGGCGGCCGTCAGCGTCAAACCGGACCCGAGCGGGCTGCCGGGGCTGCCGACGGCGACCAAGCTGGTCGACGGCCTCGCCGCCTTCATCCTCCTGGCCTGCGTGGCGGGCTTCCTGCTCGGCGTCGGCCAGATGGTGCTGGGCTCGAAATCCTCGAACTTCAGCCAGTCGGACTCGGGGAAAAGCAAGGTCCTGGTCTCGGTGCTGGGCGCCTTCGGGGTCGGCGCGGTGGCGGCGATCATCAACTTCTTCCTGACCGCCGGGACGGCGCTGAAATGAGCGCCGTCGAACCCCCACGTCGGGGCATCCTCCGCCTCGCCGTGCCGATCGTCGCGACGCTCGTCGTCGGGGCGCTCCTCGGCCGCGCCACCGCCCCCATCCCCCCCGCGCCCACCGCCGTCCGCGCCCCGGCAACCAGCCGGAGCGGGGCGCGGACGGCCTCCGGCGTCCCCGTCTCCTTCCCCGAGACGTCGGCCGGTGCGGCGGCGGCCGCGGCCGCCTACGAGCGCGCCTTCGCGACGCCGCAGGTCCTCCGCCCCGGCGTGCTGCGGGCACGGGTCGAGGCGGTGGCGACCCCCGACTACGCGACGAAGATGCTGGAAGCCAACGGCCCCGGCCTCGAACGGCTCGCGGCCGGGCCGATCGGGGTCGGCCTCACCCACGGCCTGCGCACGCTCTATACGGCGGTGCCGATCGGCTATCGGGTCGAGCACTACGAACCGGGCCGGGCGGAGGTCGAGACCTGGGGCCTCACCCTGCTCGGCAACGCCGGCTCGGTGCAGCCCGCCGCCTGGTTCGGCCTCAGCCACACCGAGATGGCGTGGGTCGGCGGGCGCTGGCGGATCGCGGCGACCGAATCGGGCTTCGGCCCGACGCCGCGACTCGGCACCAGGCCCGGCCCGCTCGGCGGCTACGACGTCCTCGACCTGGCGCGCTCGCTGCACGGCTACGCGCTCGCGCCCTGAGCCGATGGGACGGGTGCGTAGGACGATGCGGACGGGTGCAGGCGTCGCCGCCGCCTGCACCCTCCTTGCGGCGCTCGCGCTGCTGGCCTCGCCCTCCCCGCCGCAGGCCCGCGCCAACGTCCCCTGCGATCTCGCCACCGGGCCGGTCGGCGCCGTGAGCGGGGCGATCGGACTCGGCAACCCGGTCGGCGACGCCTGCAACGCGGTCAGCGGCGCGGTCGTCGCCCCGGTCGCGGGTGCGGTCGACGGGGCGCTCAAGGACGTCGGCTCCGACGTCTTCGGCCAGCTGACGAGCTGGGTGTCGGAAGGCGCAGGCTGGCTGATGGGGCAGGTGGTGAAGGCGATCGACGCCTCGACGACGCCGCGCCTCGACACCGAAGGCTTCCTCGCCGCCTACGGGAAGATGGCGGCGATCGCGGCGGTGATGGCCTGCGCGATGCTGCTGCTGGCGATCCTCGAGGGGATCGCGCAGGGCAGTCCCGGCCTGCTGGCCCGCGTCGTCCTCGTCAACGTGCCGCTCTGCTTCCTCGGCACGAGCCTCGCCTTCGTCGTCGTGCAGCTCCTCCTCGGCGTGACCGACGGGCTCTCGGCGGCGATCGCGGGCGCCTCCCACCACGACTCGACCCGCTTCTTCGAAGCGGCGATCGGCGACCTCGGGCACGTCGGCGGTGAAGTCGGCAAGACGGCGGGCGGTGGGGAAAGCAGCCCGACGTCGGCGGTCGGGCAGGCGGGCGGCGCCGTGGCGGTCCCCCTCTTCGTCGGCTTCCTGGCGGCGATCGTGGGCGCCTTCGCCGCCTTCTTCGTGTGGCTCGAGCTGCTGATGCGCGACGCGGCGGTCTACGCGGTCGCCCTCTTCATGCCGCTGGCCCTGGCGGCGGCGATCTGGCCGCGTTGGACCGGCACCCTGCGCCGCACCGGCGAGCTGCTGGTCGCGGTGATCGGGAGCAAGTTCGTGATCGTCGCGATCGTCAGCCTCGCGGCGAGCCTGATCGCCGAAGAAGGCGGCTCGGTCGAGCACGTCCTCGCCGCGGCGGCGCTGATGTGCCTGGCCTGCTTCTCGCCGTTCGTCCTGATGCGGTTGATCCCCTTCTCGGAGGGCGCGCTGGCGGCGGCCTACGGGCGCCGCTCGGCGGCGGGCGGCGCGGTCAGCGCCGTGCAGATCGGCTCCGATGTGGCGATCCTGCGGAACATGGGCCGCGGCGGCGGCGGCTCGGGCGTCAGCCTGTGGGGCACCGCGGAGGGCGGCGGCGGAAGCTCCGGCGGAGGGGGCGACCCGCCCGGCGCGGGACGACCCGGCGGCGGGGGGGCGGGCGGAGGCGCGGGAGGCGGCTTGGGCGGCCCGGCCGGCGGAGCCGGTCCGGGCGCCGCCGGCGCGACCGGCGCAGGCGGTGCCTCGGCCGGGGCAGCGGCCACCGCCGAGGGGGGACCGGCCGCCGCGGCGGCGGTCCCGGTCGCGGCGGCGCGTGGCGCCAAGGGAGCGGCCGGGCGCCTCTCGCAGACCGCGGCCGCGCGAGAGGGATCGGCCGACGCGGAGTCGGGCGGCGAGAAGTCGCCGCCCGCACCGGACGGTTCCTCCTCGCCGCGTCGTCCCCGACCCGAACCTTCCTCCCAGACGGGCGCAGGTGAGGCGGGCGGCTCGCCCCAGGCTCCGGGCGAGCGCCCGCCGCGCCCATCGCCGCAGAGGCCGAGGCAGACGGACGGGCCGGGCGAGGGCGGTGGTGAGGCATGAGCCGCCGCTACCGCTTCGGCCCGATCGAGCGCCGACCGCTGGTCGGGCCGTTGCGTACCGGGCAGTTCGTCGTGCTCGCGGTCGGCGCCGCTCTCGGCCTGGTCGCGCTGTATGCGCTGCGCAGCGTGGTCGGGATGGTGGTCGCGCTCGTCCTGCTCGGCGCGGCGACCGCGGTGGTCGCGCTGCCGGTCGAGGGCCGCACCGGCGAGGAATGGGCGCCGGTGCTCGCACGTTGGGCGCTTCGGCGCCGGGCGGCGGCGGAGGGCTGGCGCAACGGCGCCCCCCGGTCGGGCACCCGCGTCGACGCCGCGGGCGAGGCACGGCACGATCTCTCGCTGCCGCCGGAGCTGGCGGGCCTCGAGCTGCTCCCGACGCCATACGGCGCCGGCGAGGTGGGAGTGCTGCACGACCGGCGGGCCGGTACCTACACCGCCGCCCTCGCCGTGCAGGGCGGCCCCTTCATCCTCCGCGACCCCGCCGAGCAGGAGCGGGCGCTCGACGCCTGGGGCGACGTGCTCGCCTCGACGGCCCGCGACGGCTCGCCGGTGGCACGGGTGCAGTGGCTCGAGCAGACCGCGCCGGCGCTCGGCGACGAGCTGGCGGCGCACTTCCAGCGCAACCGCGACCGCGCGGTGCCGCTCGAATCCGATCTCGTCCGCTCCTACGTCGAGCTGGTCGAGTCGGCGGCGCCGAGCGCGACCGAGCACGAGGTGCTGATCGCGGTGCAGGTCGACGAACGGCGGGCCGGGCGCGAGCTGCGCAGGCGCGGCGGCGGCGTCGCGGCCGCCTGCGGGCTGGCGCTGCGCGAGGCCGAGGGGCTGGCGGAGCGCCTGGCGATGGCCGACGTGTCGGTGTCGGGCCTGCTGCGCCCGCGCCAGTACGCGGCTCACCTGCGCGACGGCTACGACCCCTTCGGCCGCCACGGGCGCGAGCGGCTGGCGCTCGCCGACCCCGGCCGCGAGGGGGTCGAGCCGGCCCTGATGGGGCCAGCGGCGACCGAGGAGTCCTGGTCCCATTTCCACTCCGACTCCGCCTGGCACACCACCTGGTGGATCTCCTCCTGGCCGCGCTCGGAGGTCGGGCCGATGTTCCTGGTGCCGCTGCTGATGGCGGCGGGGGTGCTGCGCACGGTCGCGGTGACGATCGAGCCGGTCCCCTACTCGACCGCGATGCGCCGCGCCGAGGCGGCGCAGACCGCCGAGGTCGCCGACGAGATGGCGCGCGCCCGGCAGGGCTTCGTCACCACGGCCCGAACGCGCCGCCGCGCGGCGGCGGTCTCCCGCCGCGAGGAGGAGCTTGCCGACGGCCATGCCGAGCTGCGCTTCTCGGGCTGGCTGCGGGCGACGGCGCCGACCCTCGCCGAGCTCGAACGCGCCGAGGGCGACGTCGAGCACGCCGCCGCCCTCGCCCGGCTCGGCCTGCAACGCGCCCACGGCGAGCAGGCCGGGGCCTTCGCCAACACCCTCCTCCTCGCGGGAGGGTTGAAGTGAGGCGCCTCGTCTGCGAGCGGACCGGCCACAGCGCCACCACCGCCCATCTCTGCGCCGCCTACCCCTTCATCGCCGACGGCGGCCCCGGCCGCCCCGGCGTCTACATCGGCCGCGACGCCTACGGCGGCGCCTTCGCCTACGACCCCTGGCTGCTCTACCCCGAGGTCCTCCAGGGGCCGAACATGCTGGTGCTCGGGGCGATCGGCTCGCGCAAGTCGACCTTCGTCAAGACCTATCTCTACCGCCAGGTCCTCCACGGCCGCCAGGCGTGGGTGCTCGACCCGAAGGGCGAGTACGGGCCGCTGGCGCACTCGCTCGGGCTGACGCCGATCGCGCTCCACCCCGGCGGCGAGTACCGCCTCAATCCGATCACCCGCCGCGGCGGGCCGGAGGGGCAGCTGAGCCTCCTGCGCTCGGTCGCCGGCGCGGCGCTGCGGCGCGAGCTGGGGCCGGAGGAGGACGCGGGGCTGCGGGTCGCGCTCGCGCAGGTGAACGAGGAGCGTGGCGATCGCGAGCCGACGCTCCCCGACGTGGTCGAGGCGCTGCTCCACCCGCGCGAGGCGATGGTCGCCGGGGTATCGGCCCCGGGCGCCGAGGACCTGGCCGCCGCCTGCCGGCAGGCGGCGCTCGCCCTGCAGCGGCTCTGCGCCGGCGACCTGCGCGGCATGTTCGACGGCGAGACCTCCGCGGGGATCGACCTCGACGCGGCGCTGGTCGTGATCGACCTCTCCGCCGTCCGCGACTCGGCGGCGCTCGGCATCCTGATGGCCTGCGCGGGCGCCTGGCAGCAGGCGATCCTCGGCGAGCGCAAGCGCGCCGCCGAGGAGGAGGGCGTCGCCACGCCGCAGATGATCTCGGTGGTCGAGGAGGGCTGGCGGCTCACCGGCCACATCGGGGCGGCGGAGTGGTTGCAGGAGAACTGGAAGCTCTGTCGCGGCTGGGGCATCCAGAACGTCCTCGTCGTCCACCGGCTCTCCGACCTCGGGGCCTCGGGCGAGGAGGGCAGCCGGGAAGCGCGGATCGCCGAGGGGCTCCTCGCCGACGCCGACACGATCGTCGTCCACCGCCAGTCGCCCGACCAGGCCGAGGCGATGCGAGCCGGGCTCGGCCGCAGCCGCAGTGAGGCCGAGCTGGTGATCTCCGCCCGTCCGGGCGAAGCGCTCTGGGTGGTCGGACGCCGCTCCTTCCTCGTCTCCCACCGCATCTCGCGGATCGAGCGCCCGCTGGTCTTCACCGACTGGCGGATGGGCGAGGCGCCCCCGGTGCCGGCATGAGGGGCGAGTCGGAGGACGGGTGGCTGTATCTCGCGCTCGGCCTCGCCGCTGCGGCGTTCTTGGCGCTGATCTGGGCGACCGGGGCGCTCGCCGGCGCGATCTTCGGCTCGGGACCGGCGGCGCCGGCGCCGGGCGGGACGTTGGCCGTCGCCCTGCGGCTGCCATTCCACCTCGGCGACCCCCGGGAGGCGTGGCCGCCGCCGGCGCGCGGGCGGCTGCCCGGTGCGGTCGGCGTCTACTTCACCTTCGTACTCCTCGCCGCCCTGGTGGGCACGGCGACGGTCCCCGTCGTGCGGCTCCTGCGAGGGGTCGAGCTGCCCGTGCCCTGGCGGGGCAGGGAGAGGCCGCCGGCGGCGAGCTGGGCGAGCGAGCGCGAGCTGGCGCCGCTCCGCGTCCCCGGGCCACAGCCGCGACGGCTCACCCTGGGGCGGCGGGGCCGCCGGCTCCTCGCCGCCGAGGCGGGGCAGTCGGTGATCGTCTTCGGGCCGACCCAGACCCACAAGACCTCCGGCCTCGTGATCCCCGCGCTGCTCGAGTGGGAGGGGCCGGTGCTCTGCACCTCGGTCAAGAGCGACCTGATCGAGCCGAGCAGGGAGCGCCGGGAAGCGCTCGGCAAGGTCTGGGTCTTCGACCCCGCCCAGCAGACCGGCCTCTTCCGCTCGCAGGCGACGCCGCTGCGCTCCGCCTCCGACTGGCCGGGGGCGCTGCGGGTGGCGCACTGGCTGGCGGGCTCGGCGAAGACGGCGGCCCACGACCTGAGCGACGCCGACTTCTGGTTCGCCAACGCCGAGAAGCTGATCGCGCCGCTCCTCCTCGCGGCGGTGAGGAAGGGTGGGCCGATGGCGCAGGTGGTCGCCTGGCTCGACGAAGGCCCCGAAAAGTGCGAGGCGGCGGTCGGGAAGATCCTGAAGGACGCCGAGGAGGACGAGGCGAGGCGGGCCTTCCTGGCGACGCAGAACCGGGAGGAGCGCCAGCGCTCCTCGGTCTACACGACCGCCGAGACCATCCTCGCCGCCTTCGCCGACCCCCGCGTGGCCGAGGAGACCCAGAGGGCCGACTACACCCCCGAGCGCCTCCTCTCGGGCGCGAACACGCTCTACGTTGTCTCGCCGCGAGGCGAGCAGGAGCGCCTGCGGACCGTCTTCTCCACGCTGATACAGGAGCTCCTGGCGGTGGTCGAGGAGCGCTCGACCCAGGCCGGCGGCCCGATCTCCCCCTCGCTCCTGCTGCTGCTCGACGAGTGCGCGAACATCGCCCCCTTTCCCGGCCTCGACGAGGTGGCGTCGACGGCCGCCGGGCTCGGGGTGCAGCTGGTCACCGCCTTCCACGACGTCTCCCAGGCCCAGGCGCGTTTCGGCCGGCGGGCCGCGACGATCGTCAACAACCACCATGCGAAGCTGGTCGGCCGGGGGGTCTCCGACGTGGAGACCCTCGACTACTTCACGCGGCTGATCGGCGCGGGCGAGTTCGAGCAGCGATCGGTCTCCACGCAGCGGGGCGAGCGCGCCCGTCGCTCGCAGACCGAGGGCGACACCTACCGCGAGCTGGCGCCGGCGCATGTCCTGCGCCAGAGCAAGGAGGCGGAGGCGGTGCTGGTGTACGGGAGCCTGCCGCCGACGACGATCACGCTGCGGCCCTGGTTCGAGGACGACACGCTGCGCAGGCTGCGGGCGGCAGGGGGAGCGGCCAGCTGATGGATACGGACCGGGAGAAAAGTGGGCGGAGCAGTGCGGCGGCTAATTGAAAGTGTGCCCTTTCTCTGATTGATATCGGCTCGGCCAGGTGCTTAGGTGTCTATTGCCGATGGCGCTGAGGTCGGGGGGTCGGCCGGGACCGATGCCGACGACCATCAGGCTTTTGCATGAGATACACACGGGTTAGCTGTTCCTGCCCGTCGCGGTTCGGGGCGGGTCATACAAGGGCAGTGAGGACACCCGATCCTTCCCAGGAATCGCCCTCAACCGCTACCGATTCCCAGCCAGAATCGCGGAGGGCGATTCTTGGTGCCCGGAAGTCGCGGCCGCTTCAGGGGTTCCACTCCAACTTCTCGACCCGGCCTTCGAAGCGGAACTCGGCCACCGCCCCACGGCTGCGCCGACCGGCGTGGAAGGCGTCGATCCGGTCGGCGAGCCGTTGCAGGCCGGCGTCAGCGTCGGCACCGAGGAACCAGTTGCTCAAGCACTCGAGGCAGTCGGCGAGCTTGCGGATGTTGAGCGGCCTCGGCTCGAACTCCTCGACGAAGCGGACGACGATCCGCCGGGCAAGCGCGTCGTAGCGGGCGTCTTTCGCCTCCGACATGACGATCGCCAGCCGCATCAGCCGGTCGAGAGGCACCTCGCCGCGATCGGCGCGGGCGATCGAGAAGCAGCTCTCCACATCGCGCCGGGCGAGCGCGCGATCGAACTCGGTGAGGCGCCCAGCGTCCACGACTACATATCGGCGCCGATCATCTCCCACAGGACGCGCTCGCAGAAGAAGGCGGCCTCAGGATCGGACAGTCCGCGCAGTGCCGCCTCGGCGATTTCGTCTTCGGCCCGCCGCGGGGAACGCTCCGCGCGGAAACGGTCGCGCCAGCGGTCGGTCGCCTCGGCGCCGTGCGGGTGGTGCATGGCGACCATCAGCGCCGTAAGGCGCAGCGCATGATTGAGGCCGACGGCGCGACGCCGGTCCGTCGCGAGCTGGCGCGCGAGCGCCAGGGCGCGGTCGAGGTCGCCGGCAGAGAGCGCAGCGTCGAGGTGGTGTTCGAGTGCGGGCCGATCTTCGGGCACGAACAGATGTTCGCATGAGTGGCAAGTGACCCCCGACACTCGAACGTGCCTTTCCACAAAGGCTGTGCTCCGTACCTGTCACCGGGACGGCTCTGGGCGTGGCAGGCCGAGAAGGGTGCCCCGTTCCGGGTGGCGGTGGCCCGGTGCCTCTGCGGTCGGAAGGACGATCCGGCCTCGCCCAGGAAAGGGCCGGATCGACCGGACGGGCGCCGGAGCCAAGGCGTGAGCCCAGCGTCCTTCGCGCGAAGCCGGGAGGAAGTGGTGACAGCTCCGACTTCCCCGGCGCCATAGAGTCAGGTGGGTATAGGACGGACGGAATGCTTCCGTGGGCATGATCGTCGGCGGTGGGCAATTAACCGCAGGAAATCAGACCGTTCAGTGACTCTCGCCATGCGGGTGTGGCGCCGGAGCACATTCGGAGGTATACCCAGGTGAAATTGTATGCCGCGCCCGCGCCAGGCAGGGTGCGCACTCATGGCCGAGGGGAGCGAACTCCTGAACGCGCTTGGAAGCGCCGCGAAGGAGCGTCGCAAAACCGAGTTGGGGCTGACGCAGGAGACAATGGCTAACGACAGCACCTTGAATCAGATGTGGATCTCCCAGATGGAGAACGGCCGCAAAAACATCACGCTCTTGCAACTGGCGCGGCTGGCCGACGCGCTCGAGATCACGATGGCCGAGCTTCTGGCCCGCACCGAACGTCACTGGCGCCAAGGCGAGCGACGCTGATCATGCGGGCGGCACGAGGTGCGGCCGGCTCCCCCTGAGGGGACCCGACCGCTCCACGCGCCGGCGGGAGTGGGTAAGCCGAGCCAGGGAGGGATCGGCAAGCTCCCACGCCGGGCGCCGCCTCCGCAGGGTGAAGACGGTCGCCGCACTCCACGGAGTTGGCCCCCGGCTAGCGGGCCCTCCGAGGGGAAGATCGCTTCTGCGACTTCTTCTTCGTCTTCGCCTGCTTCTTACAGCTGTTCGCCACCTTGGGCTTGAACGACTCCACCGCGCCGTTCTGGCCCGTGAAGCGCACGATGGCGTCCCGCTTCGCGGTCTTGGCACAAAGGTTTTCGCTGTTGACCAGCAAGCCCTTGGCGCCACCCTGCATTTCCAAGATGAACTTCGAGACCGGCGCGTCCGGCACGACTTCAAACGTATTGCGAATGCCGTGGTTGGGTCCGCTGTCGACTTTGCCCCAGAGGGCGATGTTGACCTGCCCATTCAAGGCGGCAACGAGATCGGGCAGCTTCCGTTCGCCGCCGTTGGAGCGCAGGTAGACGAGCCCTTCCAGGGGCTGGTCGAGAAGCGGAGTCCACGCCTTCGCCTTGCCGTAAACCGAGCCCTTCGGGCAGGCCGAGCCGTTCCCGTTCCCTTCCGCCCACTGGACGCGGGTGCAGACGGTCTTGATGTGGTTCTGTTCCAAGAACTCGCTGTGCGGGAGATTGACCTGCGCCCGCGCGATGTTGGCTTCACCGGGGGCGGCCTGTAGGACTGCACGAAGCCGAGGTTTCGCGTTACGGTTGGTCTTGCCGAACACGCGCAGGGCGAGCTTGGGGTTGAACGGCAACGCCGCGCAGTCGGCCACCTGGAAGCGGTTGGAGACCGAAGCGCTCCCACCGCTTTCGCCGGAAACCTGCGCGGCGACAGACGATTCCTTGCAGCTGGTGGGCGCCAACATGAAGCTCGGCCGGTCGATGCTCACGCGGATGTCGCGAACGTCGAGCGGGATGCCGTGCAGGATCGTCGGGATCGGGTCGGACTTGACGGTGATCTGCGCCGTTTCGGGATTGACGAACGCGGCGGAGCGCACCACCACCGTCCCGAGGTCGAACGGTCCCGCCACGGCTGGCGTGACGATCGCGATCGACAGCGGCGCTCCCTTGTACGGCCCGGCGAGGTATGCCTTGCCGGTGTTGACGTAGTAGGGGTTGCTGCCACCGCCAACGCCGACCGAGACCGTCCCGATCTGCGAGGCAGGAGGGCAGGCAGGCGAGTTGATCTGGCCCTGCCCGGTGCCTTCGGCTTCGGAGATCGAGGCCAGGGCGGAATCCGGGCAGTACGGCACTCCCTTGAGATAGGCGGTGACGCCCGGCGGCAAGGTCAGGTCGAGACCCTTGAAGCGCTGGGAGCCATCGGCCCGCGTAAGGCTCAGAACGAACGGGCTGGTCGTACCCGCGATCGGGTTCGAGAGCCCAGCGTTCAGCGTCGGTTCCAGCTTCCCCGACGGGCAGGAACCGCCGCCGGGGCCTTCGTTGATCTGAAAGGTGCTGGTCGTGCTTCTCGCCTCCGCCGGGGTCGGCGCGTCGGGGTTTGCCGCCGACCAAGGAGAGAGGTTCGCTTCGATCCCGTAGTTGCCGCAGGTCGGCGGGTTTAGCAACGGCGCCTGGTTGCCTTCGTTGAAGCGTAACTCCAAGCTAGAGAACGGCAGTTGGGGGTTGTTGTCAAACGTGGCGGTGAGCTGTCCGGTGCTCGGGTCCGGGGTGACTTTGCCGGGGATCTTCACGAGGATGCCACGTTCAGTCGATTCCGCGACGAGGTAAAGAGCGAGCAGCGAGCCAAACGGATTGTCGCCCTGCTTTGCCAGATACACCTTGCCCTTGAGCGGTTGTTCGAGCAATGGCGTCTTGATTTCCGCGGAGCCGATGTTGCTCGCTTCGGGGCATTCGACGGGGTCGTTGGTACCGAGCTTTATCTGAGCAGAGCTGCACGCTGCGAGGCCATTCGCCGCGGACGGATTCACCGCCATGCCGGACGGAAGGGTGACAATGGCGCGCTTCAAATCCCCTTGAGCCGTGCCAGTAGGCTTTTCCAAGCCTTCCGTCAGGAATCCGATGTGAGTAGACAGGCCAGTTGGTGAATCTGCTGCGCGCGAGGTCGGCGAGAAGCTTACTTCCGGTTCGAACGGCACCGTCGCACAGCCAGTAACGAGAGGGGATTCGGCCTCGAAGACCTTTTCGAGTTCGGGGTGTTGCCAGGAATCGACGCCGAGCTTCGTGACTGGATGGATCGGGCTACATTCGGTCAGGTTCGTCAAAAACGGCTTCGTGTTCGCGCCCACTTCACCTGCCGCTCGGCAGCCTTCGAAGGTCACTTCGAGGAAGCCGCCAGTTTTAGCTCCGAAGCCACATAGCGTCACGGACGCACCGACAAGTTCGGGCGCCTCGGTAGTCTGCGGCGCTTCGATGGATATTGCGTAGCCTTCGGCCGGTCGGAGGCTCGCCGTGAGCGTATACAACCAGACTCCCCCAATCTCAAAGGCAAACTGCGCTGGCGTACCGACTTCCGGTTCGATCGCATAGATCGTCGGCGTGAAGGTTCCGATGGTTTCATTCGCGCCTCGTAACTGAATCGTCCCGCCTCCGACGATGCTGCCTGCCGGGCACAAAGGACTCGACGGCTTGTTCTTAAGAACGTCGAAGGCATTTTCGCATCGCTGAGGCAGGGCTTCGGGGTTACCGATGAATCCCGGAGGCAGCTCGACTCGAACGTCCCTCGCGTTTTCGATGGGTGCCGGTTCCGCTTTCCCACCGCTGCCAACAATCGTATGAGTGTTGAAGGCGAAGCTGGTGCTGGCGGAGAACGGATGCCCTCCGGCCTGCGTATAGTCATGGCCTTCCGCGTCGAGCACTTCGGTCTTGAAGCTTCCCGGCGCGATCCCGAACGGAACAGCGGGTTCAAAGGTGAGTACGTCTTCGGTCGTGACTGAGGGGCCACCTTCTTCTGAAAGGGTCGCCCGGGCAACGGCCGGGCTGGGCGCATCCTGACCGATCGCGGCGACAACCGTGACCGTCGGATATGCGGTTTCCGGCGCTAACGGGTCCGAGCGGGTGCAAGCCAGTTTGGCCGGGGTTGCGCCTGCTGCATTTACTTTGGTGCAAGTCCAGTTGGATGCCGTGACAGATGCAATTCGGACTTCTTCGCCTTGCGGCAGTTCGAGTTCGAGAGTCACCGGCGCGCTCGTGTAGTCAGAGCTCGTTATGACCGGGGTCTGCGCAACAGCATTGCTGGGCGGAGTCGTCACCGTGCCCACGTTGTTGTTATTTGACACACCGGCTGCGGCCCCACCCGCATTGGTCCCGGTGACCTCGCACTGTAGGACCTCGCCGGTGCCGCCGGTCGGTTTGTATTTATTGGTGGTGGCCCCCAGGACTTCCTGGCCGTTCAACAACCACTGGAAGGTCCAGGTGGGAGCACCGGTCCAAGCAGTCGGGGGAACGCAGGTGCGTTCGACGCTTTCGGCGCCGGTTCCGGTAATCGTCGGGCGCGAACTTGCCGCGGTGGGCGCAGAGGGGGCGGGGGGGGCGGTCGCCGGGACCGGGGCTACGACCACCGGGGCGCTCATCGCGACCGCCGAAGCGTTGGTGTTAGTGCCGATCACCTCGCATTGGACTGACTTCCCTTCATCGGTGCTTTGAATGGTGTAGGTGGCCGTCTGGGCGCCGTGCGCCGAGCCGAGGAACAATCCATTCGCGTACCACTGATAAGCGAAGGTCGGAGCGGGCGTGCCAGTCCAGGTTTTTGGTTCGCACGTCAGGCTGTCGCCCGGCGCGGGCGCGACGGCCGGGGCCGCATTTCGTGCCACCACTTCGTAAGTGACACGTTCGTCGCTGCGCGGCATGGTCGTTGGACTATGAGTGAGCGACACCTGCAAGGCCGGGGCGGCCCAAGCGGAGCCGGCAAGCGCCAGGCTTAGTGCGAATCCGAGGCAGGCCCCGATAGATGCTGCCCGTAGCCGCGGCATATGTGTGATCCGTCCTTTCTTCTTCATCGTCCTCACCCGCGCTTCCCGGTCGAGCGGTGCTTGGCCGTGTGCTTCTTCTTATGGTGCTGCTTCTTGTGGTGCTGTCGCTTCTGTTGCTTCTTCACGCATTTGCCACCGCGCCTGACCTTTCCCTTGGGGCAGGCCGTGGAGGGCGTCAGATTTCCTGAGCCTCGAAGAGCTGCGGTCGACGGTTCCGCCAAAGGAGGACTTGGGGTGCCCTGCTGGCAGGCAGATCCTTGACAGGCGGAGGGTGGTGTGGGTGGTGGTGGCACGCCACCATCCACCCTGGCGACATAGACATCCTGGGCGCTGTCCCCATCCTGCGGAACGAGGCGGGCGTAGGTCGGGAAGGCAACCTCGTCACCATCTTGAGACACGACGGCCTCCCCCGCCTGGCTAAGCAGTCCCGCCGCGCCGCTTTCCGTACTGTGCGCACCCGGCAGCTGAAATAGCTGACCGTTTCGCCACATGTAGTAGCGCAATTCGCCTTCTTCAGCGCCAGCGGTTAACGCTTCGGCAGATTCGAACGTGATCGTGTTGCCGTCTTCGCTGACCCAGCGGCCAAGTTGAGCCCAGTCAGCGCCCGCCCTCGCGGCTCTCGCGGGGTGGACGGCCACGGACGAAGCAGTCCCGCCGCCCGAGGCCGGTTTGGAAATTAGCGTCAACGAGCCCGAGTTGGCGTCGTATCGGTAGTCGTCTCGTGCGCCGCCGTCCGTGTCGTCGTTGACCAACGAAGCTTCGGTGCCGAAGACCAGTATGTGACCATCGCCAGCCTGTCCCGAAGGTGCCCCGGTTGGCACTGCCATTGCATCATGGTTGCTCGAGTAGGACCACAGGCTTATGCAGTCGCCGGTGGTCACGGTGCAGGCCGTGCTGAGCGTGCCGATGAAGGCAATGTATCCAGATGGGTGGGCGGCGTCGCGCTCATACACATAGAGATTCGGCTGTCCTTCCTGAGCGACGTTTCCTTCCTGATTGGCGCGTTCCGTGAGTACACCCTTTGCGACGAAATAGGCGTGAGAGCCGTCGGGGGAGATAGCGACAACCCCAAGCACTTCGGCACCCGAACCCACCGTTGGATGATGAGCGTTGGCTTCGCCGGCAGATACCTGGATAAGGCGCGCTCCTTCAGGGAGCGAGGCGTCCCAGAGATAGAGGTCGCAGCCCGCCGAAGTGAAGGTCGTACCGCTCTTGTAGCAGGCGGTTCCTGAGTCGCGGTCCGTATTCGTTAGCTGATTGGTCGTCGTGAAGTAGATGTCTTCACCGTCCTGAGATGCCGCTTGGAACAGGTCGTCGGCGGTGTTCGGTTCACACGTAGGTTCGGGGCTGGTCCTCACGCACTCGTCCGTGATCGGTTCGGTGATCGAAGGGCCAAGGGGGGTTTCGGTCCGCTTGAGAATCCTGAGCGGATTGGCGGTTGAGCAGTTTCCCGTCGCAGGCTGGCTCGGTCGGGTCGTGAAGTACACGTATGATCCGCTTTCCGCGACGGCCCCTTGGTTCAAGACGCTTTCTACTGGCTCGCCCCCGATCTTCGCCCCGCAGTTGCCACCCCACACCGTCCCGCCAGAGTCCCTCGCGACAAGTTCAAGGGATGGGCTATTACCCGGTCCGAGATAGGCGACGTATGCGTTCGGAACGGCGGTACCGTTCGGCGCTGGAGTCGGGTCACCAGCGATGAAGGTCGTCGTCAAACCACTGGTGCTGATGGGGCTCGGTGAGAAAAAGTAACGCGAGAGATCGGCCGCCGCTCCCTCGACTTCGAATCCGAGCGTGCTCATTTTGGCGGCTCCCGACAAGGGAACCAACGGAGGGGAGAGAGGCGTCGCCTCGGACCCGAGGCCCGCCTGAAGCACCGTCGAAATCCCCAGCGGTGCTTCTGCTTGGGTCGCGGCGTTGAAGACCCATCGCGTGAAGCTTGGGTTGAGCTGCGAATTTGAGACCAGCGGTGCGGGCCACGGATATTTTCCGCCAGGGGAGGTAGATGTGGTCGCCCAGCCGGACGCGCCTCGTGATGCAACGTATAAGCCTTCGGAGCTGTTCAAGCCCGGGGCTTCGGCTAACGCGCCGGGGGACTGGAACAAAATGCGGTCTCCATCGTCCGAGATCGCTGGAAACTGTGCGCCCTGGCTCTTCTTCTGCGGAGGACTTACGAGTTCGAAAGCCATGCAATCGGGAAGGGCCGCAGAGGCCCCGGACCTCAGGCTTTCGTTCGGACAGGACTGCGCGAGGGCACTGCCCGGAAGCAGAAGCAGCTGAGCAACGATCGAAAGGACTGCCCCAACGAGGAAGCATCCTAGTCGAGTAGCCCCTCGCCAACTTTTGCATGGCAATACCCCATGGACATACGTCCCGTGCATCGGTCCTCCTCATTAGCCGCCTTCCCAAGCAGCCAGTCGGTCATTGGTCGACGCGCCGACTATACCCGATGCTTATACGGGGCGCTCAAAGATTCCGCCCCGGTCGTTGCCGAGCCCGTCTGGGTCTGTTGAAGTCTACTTTGGGTATTAGAAAGTCCCATCGTCGGCGGGCGGGCCTCAATGACAAGGCGAGGGGTCCGTGCGCTTCGCACGGACCCCTCGCCATCAATCGCCCCCCTCGGCGATCATTGGTCCCGAAACTACGATTCGGGGTCTAGGTTCACGCAGTCAGCGTTCTCTGGCGTTACGGTCACCGATCCGTTGACCACAACCGGACCGATGTTCGGTTCCGTGCTCAGTGGTCCCGCGTTTTCGAAGTCGATTTCTTTGACCTCGTACGGGAAGCACGGCGACGATTCATCTACACCGAATGTAACTGTCCCGTTGATTTCTTCGCCTGGACCTCCGACTTTGAGCGTGGCTCCCGCGAACGGGCAGGTTCCGCCGAAGGTGTTGGTGAACTCGACGTTTTTGATCTCGATGTTCCCGTCTGCACCTCCGTTTTTCAGAGATGCTTGGGTCGGCCACGGCGTCGCTGCTGCGGTGGTCGAGGTCGCTGCGACCGTGCAGCCCGTCAGTGCTTCGGTCGTAACACAATTGGCGCCAGGTTCGATGTTGAATGCTGTAATTTCGTCCTGGGCCTTGGTCGCGCCACCGGCGACGTTGAAAATGTCGTCTGTGCCGCTGACGTTGCATTCGACGCTTCCCAAGGCGCCCGTGATCGAGAGTCGGCCGCTGAATTCGACGCCTTCGGTGTTCCCTTCTGGCAAGGGTTCTCCGTTCACGGTCCATTCGGCTGGTTCGAAGACTTCCGCCGACGCCAGCGATGGTCCGATCAACAGGGCGGCGAAGATCGCCAACGGCGCAAATACCGCGAGCGTTTTCCGTCCTAGGTTGTGCATTGGTCTAACCTTTCCGAGGAGGCCCAGCCCGGCATCCCCCACAACGGATCAGCCGAGCCCGGACCACTTGCCCAAGTCGCCGGCGATGCCGGTGACTTGGTGCGCGACTCCTTGTCGCACTACCCGCTGTCCTGTCCCGGCTCATCGCCTACGGGCGCGGCGGAGGAAACCTCGGGTCGCCACCATCGGCGGCCTCCCAATCGCCGGGTACATCTGACGCGCGGAGCTTCCCAGCTTGAAGTTGCGTTGTCATCATCAATTGGTGTGAACTTTTTATTAGGCCGGAGTAATAGAAAGTCCAGGGGGGACTGAGCGGCGAGCCTCCTCTCGGGTCGTCCTTCGGCGGCGGCTACTCGAGCAGCCCGAGCCTCATCGCCTTCGCCACGACGCCCTCCATCGAGTCGGCCTCAAACTTCTCGCGGAGGTCGTGCCGATATGCCTTCGCGGTCCGTTGCGAAACGGCGAGGCGGGCGGCGAGTGCGGCGACCGATCGCCCTTTGGCAGCGAAGGCGAGGACGATCCGCTCCCGCTCGTCCAGGGTCAGTCGCGTGGGCGCGACGGCTTGGGCGCCTTCGCGCCTGAAGCGCCCCGCCGAGGGCTCGTCCCGCACCATCGCGACGATCTCGCGACAGAGCACCGCGGCGCTCACGCCCTTGCGCAGGAGCGAGTCGGGTTCCTCTTGGAGGACCGCCCTGAGCTGGTCGGGCGTCGCGTGTCCGGTGAACGCCAGGACGCGGACCGCCAGGTGCCTGGACCGCATCTCCCGCAGGATCGCCGCCGCGTCGAGCCGGGGCATGTCTGCGTCGAGCACCACGGCATCCGGGCGCAGCCCTTCCAGCTCGCGCAACGCGGTCCTCCGGTCGCCCGCTTCCCCGGCCAGCGCCAGGCGCTCGTCCGCGGCGATGCGTTCTGCGAGGTATTCGCGTACGACGGGATGGCCGTCGACCACCAGGACCGAGATGCCCTGGCGGCGACTCATCGAGGATGGCCCTGGTGGCGCGCCGCGATTAGCCTCGGTGGAGGTGCGAAAGGGCCGCGCGGAGCCGGAGCGAGCGCCCAGCGCTGCCCGATGCGCTTCCTTGCTTCCCCAAAGCAGGTACCCATTAGAACTCGACTGGATCATACCCAATTGCTATAAAGGAATTGACGAATCTTCCAGGCGAGTGGACGGATCATTGAAAACCCCTTGGGGTGACACCGAGGAGCTGCGCTCCCTCCACCTACCGCGGGGTCGGGGGCGATCTTCGGGACCGGATGAGTGGCGGCGCCAGAAGCGCCGAAAACTGTTCGGCGGCCTGGTCGAGGCGCTGGCCGGAAAGCCCTACGCCGAGCTGACGATCTCCGACCTCGCCGAGGTCTCCGGCGTCGATCGCAACGACTTCTACCGCGCTTTCCCCGGCGGCAAGCGCGACTTCCTTTTGGACGCGGTCGAACGGCTCTATCGCCACGCCGAAGAGGTAGCGGTCGACGCCTACGGTCGAGAGGAGGATTGGGAGGCGGGGGTGCGCGCCGGTTGGGAGGCGATCGTCAAGGCGATCTGCTCGCAGCCCGACGCGGCGCGGATGGGGATCGTGGAGGTCTATGCCGCCGGCCCGGCGGGAGCCGAGCTGGTCGACGACGCGCTGGTGCGCTTCGAGCGGCTGCTGTCGCGCTCCCTCGCCCTCAGCGAGCGGCGGGCGGGGATGCCGGCCGAGATCGTCGCCGCCGTCGTCAGCGGGATGCAGATGGTGCTCCACGACCGGCTGCGGCGCGGAGGCAGAGGTGCGGTGCGCAAGGTCTCGGGCGAATTGATCGACTGGGCACTCTCCTACGAAACGCCGCCGCTACCGCTGAAGGAGGGCGCGGCGGCCCGGTGGCGCCGGCACTGCCCGCCTTGTGAGGGGGCCGACGAGAGGATCGTGCGGGCGGTGGCCGAAATCTCCGCCGACCCCGCCCTGAGCTTGACGGCCGAACGCATCGCAGGTAAGGCGCGCATCTCGCTCAGCACCCTCTACAAGCATTGCGAGAGGGGCACCGAAGACGCCTTCCTGATGGCCTTCGACACGATCTGCCGCAGGGCGTTCGCGGTCTGCTTCGACGCCTACCAGGGAGACGAGGGGTGGCCGTTGAAGATGCACGCGGTCAATCACCCCTTGTTCTCCTACCTGGCGAGCGAACCCGGCTTCGCCAAGACGGTGCTGGTCGACGTGCTCGGCGCGGGGGCGGAGGCGCTCAAGCATCGGCACGAGGCGTTGGAGCCGTTCAGGCAGTTGCTCGGCGAGGGCTACACGCTGAACCCGAGGGCTCCCGAGGTGGCCGACGAGGCGATCGTCTACGCCGTCTACTCGCTGGCCGGGCGGCGGGTGGCCCGCGAGGGGGCCGGCGCGTTGCCGAGCCTCGCCCCCACCGCGACCTATTTGGAGCTGGCGCCGTTCGTCGGCGCCGGGCGGGCGGCACAGATCGCCGACAGTGCCCCGCGCCGAGCGGCGGCGAGGCGGGACGGCGCCGCCGTCCCCACGCCCGCCGCAGGCTGGGTGTCGGACTAGGCCCTGCCCGCCGAGCGGTCGCAGCCATGAGGAGGGCCGACCTGGCCGTGCGATAGGTGGAGAAGGTCGCCGCCGCGATCCGCGGCGCTCACCCTTGCTTGATACCGGCGAAGAGCTCCGCAGGCTCGACGTCGAAGCCGCGGGCGAGGCGGAAGATCGTCAGGAGCGTCGGCCGACGCTCGCCCGACTCGATCCGCCCGTACGCGGTGGGGTCGAGGCCACATGCCCAGGCGGCTTCCTCCTTCGTCCATTTGCGACCTTCGCGAAGTCGCCGGACGTTCGCCGCAAACTGCGCGGCGGGTGTCGAGGCGGCTGGCACCGCCGCAGCTTCGCTAGGTCCGGTGCGACCCTACTAGCCAGTTTGTCAAGTGGCTGCTAGCTTCCTGAGCGGTAAGGGGACTTGTCGAGATGGGGCGAAGCCAGTTACGGAGGCGGCAGACGGACACGCGGTGGGAACCGTGACATCCGACGCTCGGCATCGGGCCCTCGGCGACGAGGCCGCCGGGGGCCGCTAGGGAGAGTCGGATGGAGAAGCCGACCGACGAGAAACGCCGCGAGCGGGCGCTTGGCAACGACCTGCGCCGCGCGATCCTCACCTCGCTCGGCGACCACGAGATGCGCCCGCGGGAGCTGCGCGTCGCGCTGGGCGGGCTCTCCCTGAGCCGGCTGAACTACCATCTGGTGGTCCTCGAGGACGCCCACCTGATCCGGCGCGATCGGGGACGCTATGGGCGGGTTGGGGGCGAGGGATGAGGCCGCCGGGCGACCCGCCGGACGAGGGGTGCGACGACGATGGATGAGTGGTTGCGTCGCCAACGTGAGGCCGCGCTCGCGCACCCGCTGCGGGCGGAGATGATGGAGCTGCTCACAGATGGAGGTCTGGGGCTCCGCGAGCTACATCATCGACTGCCCGGCGAGCATTCGCTCTCGGTCGTCAACCACCACCTCGCACGGCTACAGGCCGTCGATCTGGTCAGTTGGGAGGACGGCCGCTACCAGGTGGTGTCGGGATGAGGCTCTCCACGAAGGCGCGGCGAGGCCGCCGTCGCCATCCGCAACGGCCCCACGATCATCACCACATCGGCGCCACGCAAGACCCGGTGGTGAGAGCGCGGCGGGCTGCCTACCGCCGCACAAAGCTGGCGGTGGCCCTGGCCGCCTTCCTCGGCGGGCAGGAGTGAACATGCGCCACGACCACCTTGCGCCGTGCATCACCCTCCTCAGACCTCGATCTCGAAGGAGCGCTCGGCAGTCTGCACCCGCTCGTGCGCCAGCTCGCGCTGGATGCGCGCGAGCCGTTGCTGCGCCTCGCGGCGCTCACGGCGGCGGGTGGCGTCGCCCGAGCGCGGGCCGAGTGGATCACCGTCCTGCGACGTGATGCCATAACGGAGGCGGAACCCCTGGATCAGGTCGGCGCCGTCGTTCCATTCCCTCGCCCGGTTCGGGTCCTTCGGGAACGGACCGAGCGCCTCGAGGATCGGGCGCGTGGGTGTCAGCTTGTCGGCGGCGACCTGCATCCGCCGCAGGTGGAGCATCCGCTCCTCGACGAGTCGTAGCTCGAGGCGCATCTCCGCCGCCCGCGCCGCCGGGGCGGGCTCCCCGGCCGCCTCGCGGGCGAGATCGACCCGCTCGGCCTCGAGGCCGCTGAGCACGGAGGCGCCCTGGCGCTCGACCCGGGCGATGCGCCCGATCGCCTCACGGTCGGCGCTGGCGGCGACGCGTTCGGAGGCAAGCTCGTCCAGGCGCGCCTTCGTCGTCGCGATCCGCTCGTCGAGCGCGTGCAGACGTGCCGCGGCCGGCGAAGGCCCGCCCGCCTCGGCCAGGGTCCGCTCCAACTCGGCCCTCCGCCTGGCGAGCTCGACGGGCGCGAGGGCCTCGAGCCGCTTTCGCGCGTCGACCTCGACAGCGGCGTACTCGCTCGCCACCCGCTCCGCGCCGCGGCGCAGGTCATGGAGTGGGTCGACCACCTCGCGGGTGCCGGGTCCGAGGTCGGCATCGGTCAGCTCCTCCGCCGCGACGCCGTAGGCGACGGTCTGCCCGCGGGCGCGGGAGATCGCCACCAGGAAGTCCTCCCGGCTGATCCCCGGATCGAGCAGCACGAACGCCTCCTCGAAGGTCTTGCCCTGGGCGGCATAGGTGGTGAGCGCGTAGGCGTGCTGGATCGCCGCGTCGCCGTCGGGCGTCGTCCTGCGCAGATACTCGCCTTCGAGGATCGCTCCACCTTCCTCGCCGCCGAGCCGCCGCAGCGTCAGGCTGCCCTCGCCGCGATCGACGCCGATCACCTCCCAGCGCTCGCGGTTGGAGACCTCGGGCGTATTGACGCGGGTCATGACCCGCTCGCCGACGTTGTATTCGCGGCCGGCGACGACGAGCCCCTCGCCGAGCTCACCACGTTCACGGCGGAATTCGCGCGCCATCTCGTTGAGGCGCGCGACATCCTCGTTTCGCCTCGCGACCATCACCGCGTCGGCGCCCTCGGCGAAGTCGCGGTGCCAGTCGAGGGCGAGGGCGCCCAGCGCCTCCTCATGGGTCTCGGCGATCCGCAGCCGCTCCTCCGCGTCGAGCACGTCGAGCGCGTCGGAGCCCCGCCCTTCGTGGGCGAGGCGGACGACCTCGCGGTCCACCTCCTCGTGCTGGCGGCGGATCTCGGTCAGCTCGATGGTCTCCAACCGCCGCGCCAGGTGCCCGTAGAGCCCGCCCGGCCCGACCGCGCCGATCTGGCGTGGGTCGCCGATCAGCACCAGCTTGCCATCGGACGCCTCGACCAGGCGCAGCATGGCGAAGGCGTGCGGCGTCGACATCGCGCTCGCCTCGTCGACCACTATCACCGTCCCGGGTGGCAACGGGTCGAGGCCGTGCCGGGTCCGCTCGCCGGTGAGGATCAGGAGCTTCGTGATCGAGACCGCCGGGATGCCGACCCGCTGGATCTCGTTGGTGGCGCTCTTCGCGGTCGAGACCCCGATGCCGCGGAAGCCGCCTGCCTGCCATCCCTCGGCGGCGGCCTTCAGCGCCGTCGTCTTGCCGGTGCCCGGCAACGCCGCGACGGTCATGACCCGCTCGCCGCCGGTGGTCAGCCGGACCACCATCTCCGCCTGCTCGACCCCGAGGTAGCGATGCCGGGCGAGGACGGCGGCGAGGGTCGGCCCGTCGATCCGGGCCGCCCCGGCGTCGGCGCCGTCGACCGCCGCGTCGACCACCCGCCGCTCCATCCTCCAGAGGCGCGGGGTCGTGTAATAGGAGGGTGCCAGCGGCCCATGACCGCGGTGGATCTCGACCACCTCGCCGCCCGCGAGCAGTCCCGCGACCGCCTGCTCGATGGCGCCCGCATCGGCGCCCTCGCGCATCTGGTTCGCCAGCGCGCAGAGCAGGTCGCGGCGGTCGAAGTGGCTGTGGTGTGCCTCGAGGTCGGCGAGCGCCGCGTCGGCCTCGGCCTGGGTGATCGGCCTCGGCGGGCGGGCACGGGAGGCCGCGATCGCCCGGTCGATCGACTCGGGGCTGATCCCGAACTCGGCCCCCCGCGCGAGCCAGTCGGCGCGCTGGCCGTCGAGGTCGACGCCGTAGTCCTTCGCCTCGCGGGTGCGGTAGGCGGCGACTTCTGCCGCCGCCGCCGAGTGGACGCCGAGCTCGGCCATCCGTTCGACGATCTCCGCCCGCCTCTGGGAGAAATGCTCGACCTGATCGCGGGTGACGCAGAGGAGGTCGGCGTGGCCGTTCTCGACCTCGCCCCACTCGAGGCCGAGCTCACGGGTGATCTCCGCCCGGAGCACCGCCTGGTAGACGTGGCCGGCCGCCTTCGCCTGTAGCCAGAGCGGCATCCGCCCCTTCGGCGCGGCGAGGCTGAGCCAGCGGCCATCGGAGGCGGCGCGGGTCATGTTGGAGACCAGCATGTGCGTGTGGAGGGCGGGATCGCCGGCCCGCGATGAGCGGTGCAGAAAGCCCATCCCGACGAAGCCGGTGCCCGGCTCGACACGGGCACCGCCCCTCCCCCGCTGCACGAAACAGGCGGTGCGCTCCAGGTAGGCGAGCCCCTCGGCGACCGCCGTGTCATGGGCACGGCGTACCGCGGCGCGCGCCTCGGGCGCCCCCAGCGCCCAGACGAGCGAGACCGACTTCGGCGCCGAGAAGCGCACGTCGAAGCCGAGCACCGGCTCGGCCTTGCGCTCCCGGCCGCCGGCGTCGACCCACCGGCGGGGCTCGGGCCTCTGCACCAGCGGCTCGCCGGTGCGCGGGTGATGACCGGCGAAGATCGCCGCGTAGTCCTCGGCGTCGACCTCGCCGTCGAGCGCGAGCGCCTGCGCCAGCGACCCCGCCCATCGGCCCGGCTCCTCGCCGGGGCGCGCATAGTAGTCCTCTTCGCCTTTCGCGACGGCGTTTATCCAGTAGCCGACGTTGCGGGCACCGATCTTCGTCACTCCGACCACGCCCCTGTTGGCCGGTGGGAGCGGCCCTTGCACCGGGCGGACCGGAGGGTTCATAGTGTGTCGTGCTTCTGGGCTTGGTCTTGGGCTATGGCCTGAACTGACTTCTGCCTGCCTTCTCGCCTTGCTCCTCTGACTCCCTGGGCTCTGCCTGACTGGACTTGCCTTGCCTGGCTGGATGGCTTCATGACTCACTCCCTGGCTGACTCTTGGCTCTGGCTTCTTCTGACTGCTCTGCTCTGGCCTTGGTGCCGGTTGCCTGGCTTCATGCTGCGGGCGAGGGCAGGCGGACGGGCGCCAGCCCGTCCGCCTGCCCGAGCCGCGTGCCGGTGGCTGTCGCGCCTGGGGTACAGACCACGCCCGCGCTCCTTCGGCATCGGCGCAAAAAAAGGCGCCCCGACGAACCGCCGGGACGCCTGGGATCGTCGCGAGGATCAGCGGTCCGCGCCGCCTCGTCCCCGGCCGCCGGCGAGGCCGGCGGGGTCGCCCCCCGGCCCGACCACCGGCATACCGACCGCGATATAGCAGGAGTCGCAGATCACGCTCTCCCCGTCATAGGTGCCATCCTCGGCCATCCCTTCCGCGCCGTAGACGGGGAGAGACAGACGACCGTCGTAACAGGCGCGCGACTTCTTCACGCGGCAGACGATCCGCTCCCCCTCTTCCCTCTCCTCGGCTGGCTTCTCGTTCATCGGGTTCACTCCCTTTCTTCGCTCGGTGGGCCTCCCGCCGACGCAAGGGCCGAAACAGCCCGGACCGGAGCCGCGCGCACCGAGCGGAGCGCCAGCGGAGCGAGGGGAAGGGAGCGCAGCGACCTTGCGCGCGGCGAGGACCGGGCTATCCTCGGCGGCGTCGCCGGGTGAGCACGCGGGCGCCGGTCAAGATCCGAGGAAGGCTTCGACCCGCCGTCGATGCTCGGGGCGGCGGAGGTTGAAGACCGGCACATCGAAGGCGGCCGCGATCCGAAGCGCCTGGCCGGTGCCGCCCGACGACCGGGCCGCGCCGTCGGTCGAGCCGTCGGCGGTCCAGCAGAGGACGAAACGCGAGGCTCGGTCGAGGCGCGCGCCGAGCACCTCGTGCGAGTTGCGGGCATGGAGCGCCCGCGCCGTCCCGCCGCAGCGCGACCAGGCCGGATGATGGCGGGCCGCGAGGTCGAGGGCGGCGGCGCTGGGCCGCGCGAGGGTCGCCCCCTCATGGCGGCGGAACCCCGGCCACGGGAGGTATAGCTCGAACGCGCCGCCGCCCGCCGCCGCTCCGGCCCTCACCGCCTCGTCGGCACCATCGGCGCCGCCGCTGCGCGCCGTCCAGCCCGCCACCGCCAGCGCCGCCGCGACCTCTCGCAGCAGCGCCAGCGCGTCGGCCGGGGTCGTGCGGGCGCCGATCCCGGTATAGGCCCCGGGGTCGGTCACGGTCGCCCCTCGACCCGACGATGCGCCCAGGCGGCGGCACGGGCGAGGACCGCGCCGTGGCAGACGCCCATGCACCAGCAGCCGAGCGTCTTGCCGTGCAACTCGGCGAGCGCGCCGAGGTCGATCTTGCCCGCCTTGATCTGCTCCCACAGCCAGGCTTCGTAGCGCTCCACCGCCTCCCGCGCCGAGCGGACCCGGACCACGCCCGGCGCCTTGCTCGCCCGGTGGCTGTAGGGGTTGCCCCACCTCCCCGGCTCGCCGCTGCGGGGGTCGTGGCCGCGCCCGATGTAGATGTCATAGTCGTCCTCTTTGCAGTGGACGATCCGCGCCATCGCCTTTTCCTCGGGCGAGGGATCGAGAGCCTTCACGGAGGTCGCCACCGCCGAGAACTCGGGCCACTTGATCCGCCCCTTCCGCATCTCCCGTCGCCCCAGGTGGCCGCCGACCTCGACCAGCCGGTCCACCGCGATCCACTCCGCGCAGCGCCTCGCCAGGTCGCCCCGCGCGATCACGTCGAGCCGCAGGGGATTGCAGGCGGGCGCCTCCTCGGGGTCCTCGACCAGATGGAAACCGCAGACCGGCACCCCGTGGATGGAGTGCTCCAACCTCAGCGCCTTCGTCACCGTGCCCCGGACCTTGAACTCGCTCATGTCGTCCTCCTTCGTTTCGGCCGCTCGGCCTCTTGCCGACTTGGCAGCCGATGAGCCCGGGACAGACCCGCGCGCACCGAGCGGAGCGCCAGCGGAGCGAGGGGAAGGGAGCGCAGCGACCTTGCGCGCGGGGATGCCCGGGCTAGGCTGTGTCCAAGTCGGCAAGAGGCATCGCGACCGCCGAGGTCACGCGGGGACAACGACGCCGGGGCGAGGAGTCGACGGCAGAAAAAAAAGGCCCGGCGCTCGCGCACCGGGCCTCTCGAGGGTCGGCCGGGATCTAGAAGGGGATCTCCTCCTCCTGCGCCCCGCCCGCGACTCCTGCCGGCACCTGATCGGACCCGGAGCCGCCGGTGTCGGGGCGATCCGCCGCCTCGCCCTTCTTGTTGAGGAACTGGACCATGTTGGCGATGATCTGCACCGCCTGCCGTTTGCCGCTGCCGTCTTTGGCCTCCCACTCGCGCCAGTCGAGGCGGCCTTCCACCGCGACCGGCCGGCCCTTCTCCAGGTACTCGGCGCAGTTCTCGGCGAGGGCTCCGAAGGCGACCACGTTGAGGAAGTTCGGCTTGTCCTTCCACTCGCCGCTCTGGGCGTCCTTGCGCCTGCTGTTGACCGCGACCCGCATCTCGCAGACCGAGGTGCCGCCGTCGGTATTACGGGGTTCGGGGTCCTTGGTCAGGTTGCCGGTGATCACCACTACGTTGACGTTCTGCATTTCGGGCCTCCTTTGAGAGGTGGTCGGTTGACGACCCCAGGACAGGCGCGTGACCGGGCGCGCGGAGCGAGCCGCCAGGCGAGGGAGCCCCGCTCGCGGGGCCGCAGCGCGCCCGGCTCGTGCCACCCTGGCGGGAGTCGATCGGGCGCCTCTCCGAGGGTCGTGCTCATGAAGGGACAGGCCGACGGGCAGGCGATCTGCACCGCCCCACCCGTCCTTCCGTCCTCCGAGGGGGAAATCCCTAGTCGAGGATGTCGGCGAGCGTCGCCGCGATCCAGGGAAGCTCGTCGTTGATGCGCGGCACCTCCTCGGGCCAGAGCGCCGCCCAGGCATTCAGCTCGGCGCGGGTCAGCTCGCCCCGCTCAAAGGCAGCAAGACGACCGCGGGGGTCGAGCGCGGCAAGGCGCTCAGGCGTACGTCGGTAGAGGGGATCGAGCAGTGCATCGGCCATGTCGGCCTCCTTCGTCCGGTGGCCCCGCCCGGTGCGGGGCCGGTGCCGCCCGACCGCACGCGGAGCGTGCGAAAATCCACGGCCCGGCGGCCCCCGCGCCCTGCCGCGCGGCGCTCCTCTCAGGCGGCCGCGAGCGCCATCTCCTCCTCGGCGCCGGCCGGGCGATGCCCGGCGAGCACGGCGTCCTCGATCCGCCGCGCCAGCCGGTCGATCAGCGCCGCGTAGCGCTCGATCTCCCCGCCCTCGCCCCAGCCGGCCATGTAGGGGACCGAGCTGCCGGCGGTGTCGAGGCCGGCCGCGGCGCAGACGGTGTGGGCGACGCACTCGACCACGACCTCCTCCTCGCCATAGGCGAGCTCGGGGTCCTCCGCGCGACGCTCGAGGCGGACGAGGGCGTGGGCCAGCTCGTGGATCGTCACCGCGACCTGGGCGTTCGGCGAGAAGTCGGCGTCGACCGGCCGGACCCGGATCAGGCGCTCCTCGGGGCTGTAGGAGCCGTCGACGCGGCCGGCTTCGACGCGGACCGGCGCCCCGATCTGCGTGGCGAGGTCGCAGAGCGGCGGGAGGAGATGGGCGAGGCCATCGCCGGTGACCGGCTCGCCGGGCGGGTCGAGGGACGCGGGGCCGCCCGGGAACTCGGGGAGCGGCGCCACCTGGGAGCGGTCGAAGACGCTGACCAGCCTGAAGGAGGTCCGCGGCTTCTTCTCGGGATCGGCGCCCGCCTTCTCCCAGGCGCGCAGCCTTTCCCTCGACGGCCGGCAGGGCGCCCAGATGCGGATGCCGTGCTCGCCCTTCTGCACCGCGTAGCCGAGCTTCAGCCATGCCTTGAAGCCGCAGACGCGGGTGGCCTCCGGCATCTGGGAGGCGATCAGCAGTTGGTTGTGGAGGCTGTAGCGGTGGAAGTGGCTGCGCACGCGGAGCCAGCGCGCCCAGCCGTCGCCCGAGCGCAGCTCCTCGACCGCCTCGGCCATCAGGCGTCGCTCGGCGGCCCGCCTCTCGGCGCGCTCCGCCTCGGTGGGGGTGTGGCGGCCCGAATGTCTCTTGGTTGCCATGACGAACTCCTCGCGGTCCGGCCCGCCCCCGTCGGGCGGGCGATCGCCGACCCGTCGCGCGGCGGAGCCGCGCCAGGATCGGGAGGCGTCGCCCGCCCGACGGAAGGGGCGCCGGGGGACCAGTCGCGGCCCTGGCCTGCGGCTGATGGCAGCGGCGTCAGGTTCGGGCCTGGCGAGGTTGCGCGTCGCAGCGCCCCAAGTCCGCCTCGTCCCACCTCCAGGGCGCCTCGCGGTAGCCGCTCATCGAGGCGACGAGGTTCCGCCGCAGCCGGTCACAGAAGGCCGCGGCCCCCGAGCCCGACCAGCCGGGGTGCTCGCAGGACTGGTACTCGTAGCAGTCGATCGCCTTGCAGCACTCGATCGCGCTCAGCCGGGCGCCGAGGTCGGTCCAGACGTAGTGCTCGGCGCGGAACCCGGGGACGAGACCGGGAAGCTCGTCCGGGCCGTCGCCCGGATAGCGGTGGGCGACCGAGGTGATGCACTCGCGTAGCAGCGCGCGGCCCGCGAGGTCGGCGGTCTCCCCGGTGATCGGTCCGCCGGCGGCCCCCTCCGACAGCTCGTCGATGTAGGGGCCGTGCCAGCCGAGGCGGATCGGGTCCTCGCGGTCGCGCGGTCCGTTGATCGCGGTGGAGAGGATGACGTCGATGTGCGTGGGGTCGACGACGAAGGCGCTCATTTTCTGAACCTCCTGTGACGGTGCCCGCCCCCGGTGGGCGGGCGATCGCCGACCGGCGGCGCGGCGGAGCCGCGCGAGGATCGCGAGGCGGCGACCGACCGCCGGGGGCCGTGCGCGTGGGCTCAAGGCCGGAGCCGATAGTCGAGCCTCGCCCAGGACGGCACGTGATATTCACGGCCGCTCTCGGGGTCGCGGAAGCGCGACCGACGGAGGTAGGCGAGGGCGTTGTGCTCGGTGCCGTCGGTGAAGTGCAGCGGCGAGGAGAAGACGACCACCTGGCCGGGTCGCGGTCGCGGGCGCGCGAGCCGAGCGCGGCAGCGCTGCCGCCACTCGCGGGCATACTCGTTGCTCGGCTCGCCGAGCAGGTCGAGGATGCGGGCGGGACAGTCGTCCTCGGCCGGCCCCTCGTCCTCGCCGATCGCCTTCGTGTAGAGGATGCCGTCCTGGCGCTCGGCCAGCAGGACGAGGCCGAAGACCTCCTCACCAGCGCGGCCAGGGAGCACGGCGGCGTAGATCACGGTGCCGTAGCGGGCGGTCGCGATCACGCGTCGCTCGAACTCCTCGCCGAGCTCGAAGGCGATCGCCGCGCGGGAGGTGAACGGTCCTTCAAGTTGTCCTCCGGTCCATCCCATGACGCCCGCCCCCTCAGGCCGCCGCCGCGTCGGCGGCGCGGATCGCGTGGAGGTCGGGCAGCAGCGCGTTGGCGCGTTCGAGCAGCTCGGCCAGTCCGTCGAGACAGGTCTCGAAGCAGGCGTCGCCCGGCGGGGCGATCTCGTCGGCGTCGAAGGCGTAGGTCGCCACCTGGCGGCACGGCCAGTCGACGTAGTCGGCCGGTGCCGGCACCTCCCGCACCGCGACCATCAGCGCCCGTGGGCCGACCGGGTAGAGGTGGACGGCGGCGTCCTCGGGCGCGCGGATCGCGCCCGCGGCCTGGGCGTCGGCGAAGCGCTCGGTGACGGCGGTCGCCCGCCAGATGTCGTCGCGACAGTCGAAGCCGAAGAGGGCGGCCTCCTCCGCGAGGACGTGGGCGGCAAGGCGGCCGGAATCGAGGTGGAAACGCTCGGGTCTGGGGGTGGTCGGTGACATGGTGTACCTCCGTCGGTCGAGGTCCGGCGGGATGCCGGGCCGAGGGCGACCGACCGCACGGCGGAGCCGTGCGAGGATCGGGGAGCCCGGCCCGGCATCCCGCCGACCGTGGCACTCGCGGGCTTATCGGCGGCGCCCGCGGAGGGCGAACTCGCGCATCCGCCGGAAGCTCTCGTGCAGCTCCGGGCGGCCGCCGGGCAGGAGGCCGAGGTCTCGCAGCTGAGCCTCCGCCCTCACGCGCGCCTCCTCGGCGGAACCGGCCCGGACCCAGACCCGCGTGGCGCCGTCGCCCCATTCCCACCACCCGTCGACGGGCGGGTCGGACAGGTCCGGCTCCTTGCGCGGCGGAAGTGGGATCGGCCGGGGGCGGGGCATCGCTACAGCCCACACATCCCCTCGCACTCGGCTACGAAGCCCTCGCCGTCGAGAAGGGCAAGTTGGCCCCGCTCCTCGGGGGTGGTCAGATCGACCTCCGTCAGAGGTCGGCGGCTGCGATGCAAGAATGCCTCACCGCGCACGGCGGGCAGTGACCGGATGCGGGCGTCGACCTCGACCACATCGGCCCACTCCGCCGGACGCGAACGGACCTCGCGCCAGGCGGCGTCAGAGTGGTAGGGGCAGCCGATGCAGGCCGACCTGACCAGGCTTCGCCCGGGGTGGCGGCGCCGGAACCAGCGCACGCAGTCGAGCCGCGTGATGCGCCGCTCGACCAGCGGCCAGCGGGTCTCGATCCACGGGGTGCGCGTCGGCTTCATCCGCTCGAGCTCGTCGAAGCTGATCCCGACCCACTGCTCGACACGTCGCGCCTTGGCGCCACGCCCGCCGAAACCCCGCCGCCGCAGCTCGCGCTCGATCGGCACGATCTTGTACTCGCGCGTGCATTGTCGACGGAGCATCCCGCCGCCGCGTGGGCTCTGCACGAAGAGGGGTGGGGAGGCGTAGCGCCTGCCGGATTCTTCCGCGAAGGCGAGTAGGTCCTCGCGCAGGTTGCCGGCGCTGACGCGGGCTATCTCGATCCGGCCCGCGACCTGCTCCTCGAGCCAGTCGAGGTGCTCGTAGACGGCGGTGGGCTCCCAACCCGTATCGGCGAAGATCGCAAGCTCTGGCAGCGGCTCCAGCTCACCGGCCGCAGCCATCAGGAGCATCGTCGTGGACTGCACGCCGGCGCCAAGGCTGAGCACGGCCGGCGCGTTCACGAGTGCCTCCACCGAGCTTCAGGTGGCGATGTACGGAGTTCGAATCGCCGGAACAGGCCCATGGTCGTCACCTCCTCACCGCCGCCCAGTGGGCTGCCGCCTCGCGATCGGCAAGGTCGCGATGCATCGGGCAGGCGTCGATGAAGGCGACGACGCGACGTTTGGAGCCACGCCGCCTGACGAGGATGCGATGGCGGGTCGCGGCCGGTAGCTCGCAGTAGGAGCAGACGGTGAAGGGTGGAACCGGGATGCTCACCGGGTGCCTCCCCGTGGCGAGGAGCGCCGGGCGGCCGCCTCGTCCTCCTCGATCGTCGTCGACCAGGCGGCTTCCGATCCGTAACCGCCCAGCTCCTCGTCGGTGACCGCGCAAGCGTCCCCGGCCGCGAGTTCGGCGCGGATCTCGTCCCTTTCCCTGCGTGCCTCCTCGCGGTGACTGCGGGGGAGCGCCCGCAGGCGTCGGTACTGCCGCCTGGCGTCGGCGGTGGTCTCGGGGACTTCGCAGGTGATCCCGCGCTCGGCCGCCATGTCCTTCAGGACCTTGAGCATCCGCGCGCTGGGCTTGTCGGTGGTCTGCTGCGGTCGATCGGTCATGGCGCCCGACAGAGCGGGCCGGAGGAGCCCGGCGCGCCGGGCGGGGGAGGTCTGCTAGACCGGGCCATGACCGATCGACCGCAGCAGGAGGGCCGCGCCGCCTGGCACGACCCTCCCGGTCCCGTTCGCTCAGTAGGGCTTCTTGACCTTGCGCGGGCGGACCTCCTTGATCTCGGTCGCCATCAACTTCTCGATCTCACTCTCGACCGGCGTGTACCAACCGATGTGGTCCTTGCCCGGGACCTCCTCGTCGTCGGCGACGATCCCGGCGAGCAGCGCCTCGGAGAGGACCTCGATCACCTCGAGCGGGTCCTTGGTCGCGAGCACCCGCCGCAGCAGCTCGGCGTTGCTCTCGGCCTTGTCGGCGTACAGCACCTTCTCGCGCGACTTGCCGTTCTTCAGCGGCTTGACCTCGAGGTCCTGCAACTGGTCGGAGACGAGCCGCAGGCCGCGCCCGGCCAGCCCGGGGTTGTCGGAGATGAGCTGGACGGCGACCGCCTGGGCACGGGACAGCGCGTACTTCTTGCGTCGCGCCACCGTCCGCTTCTTCAGCAGCGCCAGTTTCAGCGATTCGTTGAAGCGCCGGGAGATCGCCTTGCGCTCCTTGGCTTTCGCCTGCGGCGATTTTTCGCCCGAGTCCTTCCGCTTCTCGCGGAGCTTCTGCTGCTCTGCCTTTCCCGCGGCCTTCGCCTCGGCCTCGGCCACGGCGGCGGCCTCGATCTCCCTCTCGCGGCGCTCGACGAGGCGTTCGATCAGGTCGGTCGCGAACTCCGCGTCGGTGACGTAGGCGTAGGTGGTCGCGTAGTGGCGCCGTTCGGACTGGTACTCGACCAGGCAGCCGGCGGCCCGTGCTGCATCGACCTCCGTGTCCCCGAACTGGATCATCGGGTCCTCCTCGCCCCGGTGATACTCCGACAGGGTGGGCCTGATCCGCTCCACGAGCTCCTTCCGTCGAGCCTTGTCGCGGACCGCCTCGCTGAGGTTGAATCCGCGGACCCGGAGCATCGTCGGCGCGTCCTTCGCCTCCGAGCCGCCCGCGGATTCGACCAGTTCGGCGAAGCGTTCGACGAAGGCGCCGCCGGAGATGCCGGCCTTCTTCGCCACCCTGCAGATGAAGGCGGCGACCTCCGGTGAGACCTCCGCGATCTTCCGCAGCTTCGGCTCGGCCGCGACCGGCACGTCCCCGGCGGCGATGTGGCGCTGGACCTCATCGGGCAGCTTCAGCAGCCGCAGGTGGTCGCCGACCCACTGCTTTTTTTCCTCCGGTTTTGCCGGATTGAGCCTGGCCGCGATCTTCGCGTTGGAGGTGAGCCCGTGCTCGGCGGCGAACGCCTTGATGTCGAGCGCGGTCTCGATCGGGTTCAGGTCGACGCGGCTGTGGTTCTCGAAGAAAGCCTCCGAGCGGGCGTTGCCGTTGCTGAATACGAACGGGACCGTCTTCAGGCCCGCCAGCTTCGCGGCCCTGAAGCGGCGCTCGCCGGCGACAAGCTGGAAGCGCCCGTCCTCTGCCGGGCGGACCCGGATCGGCTGGACGAGACCGACCGACTTGATCGTCTGCGCCAGCGCCTCCAGCTCGGTCTGGTCGAAGTGCTCGCGCGAGTTGAATTCCGGGTCGACGTCGATCCTGTCGAGCTCGACTTCGGGGATCTGCAACGTGGTCGTGCTCATGGCATGACTCCTTCTTGAAAAGGGGCTCCCGCCCGATGCGGGAGCCGGTGCCGCCCGCCTGCGCGCGAAGCGCGCGACCATCGGCGGCGGCGGCTCCCGCATCGGCGGTGCCCTACTCGTCGGCGTCGAGCAGCCGGCGGCCGCTGGCGACGATCTCGTTGGCGACGAATTCGCAGACGTCACCGCCGTTCCATTGGCCGGGCCTGTTCATGAACGCCGCGATGCGGTCGAGGCGGGCACCGTCCGCGGCCCTGCCGACCACGAGCCCGTTCGCCTCCATGACCAACTCCTCGAGGACGCGGATGGTGAAGGCGACGGGTTCCTCGTCCTCGTGACCACGAAGCTTCTGCTCGAAGCCGAGGAGGGTCGCGCCGCCGCCGACGTTGACGGCGAGGATCGGGTCGGGCTCGGCGATCGAGAGCGGGTAGACGAGGATGGCCGCCCTCTCCCAACGCGACCTGATGATCTTCTTCTCCTGGGCGTCGTCGAGGAGCCGGTGCAGCTCGTCGGCATCGCTATAGGGGTTGACGACACGGATCGCACCGTCGGGATCGCACAGCTCGGCGCGGGCACGTCCGGCGTCGAGTTCGAACGGGTCTTCGGGGACGACTACCGCTGAGTCGGACTCGACATCGGCGATCGTCACGAGCGCCTGGTCGCGCTTGAAACATTCGCCGCAGTAGCCGCAGCACAGCGCCTCGTCGCTCGCATCCGCTCGCGGCCCGACCTCCGGGCTGAGACAGCGGGGGCATCGGAGCTGCATCGTGTACCTCCTTGCTCGTGGCCCCGCCGAGCGCGGGGCCGGTGCCGCTCCGGCCGCACGCGCAGCGTGCGAAGCTCGGCGGCGCCGACCCCGACGCGGGAGCGGGCCTCGGCCCGCTCACCGCCCTGGGTTGCTCAACCGTCGTCCTCTGGGCGGGCCGCCTCCCGTTCCAACCGGGCGAGCCGCTTGCGGTCGCGATTGATGCTGGCGCCGAGGTTGGTCAGCCAGTACCGAGGCGCCTGGCCGTCGGCCCCGAGCAAGTAGGGCGCCGTCTGTGCCGTCGTGGTGAGTCTGTCCTGCTCCTTCGGCGTGAGCGGGGAGAGGTCCTGGCTTCCCTTGCGACGGTTGCGGTTGAACTGTTTGATCCTCTCGCGCTTTGCCTCCCTGGCCTCGATCCGCTTGCGAAGCTGCTCGATCGCATCGGGATCGTCGTCGTAGATCGAGGTATCCAACTGGGCCTCGATCGTCGCGGCCGCCTCGGCATGACGCGATGCCATCTGCGAATGCTCCATCGCTTTTTCGGCCTTGCGGTCGGCACGCTTGAGTGCGGCACGGTGGCGCTTCTCCGAATGATGCCCGGCAAGGATCGGCTGCCCAAATGGGATGCCGTCGGTCGCCCTCTCGGAATCCTTCCAGGCGGTCTCCGCCTTGTCGGCTCGTCCTTCGGCCCACTGGCGCCGTCGTTCGGCGCGGCGTTCTCTGCGCTCCCGGTAGGTCATGGCATACCTCCTCGGTTCATCGGAGGCGGACCCCATGCCCGCCCCTGGTGAGAGGCATCAGGCCGCGGACGAGGAGGGGCGCACCGAGCGCAGCGAGGAAGGCGCCCCGACGAGCCGCGGCCAAAAATGCACTCGACCCAGGGGCGGGCATGGATGCCTGTCGGCAGCCCAATCGAGGGCACTTGGTACCCAAATGTGGTACCCACGGGAATCCAGATGCCGGGTCCGGGTGACGGATCAGGGTGGTACTCCGCGCTAGAATGCGCTTAGTGCCAGATGCCCCCGCCGGGACTCGAACCCGGGCCGCGCGGCTTAAAAGGCCGCCGCTCTAACCAACTGAGCTACAGGGGCAGACGACCGGATCGCCCATTCTGAGGCGGAAAATCCCGGCCAGGGGCCATTCTAGGGGCTTGTCTCTGGTGGGGCAGATCGACCCCTGGGGAACGTCGTAGGCGAGGGGCCTCGTCGGCCCTCCCACCTGGTCACAGCGCGAAGATGCGGACGGGAAGATGGCCATCGATCTTTCCGGCGAGCCTCCTCGCCCGCCGAGACGGGAAGGTCGAGCATGTGGTGATGAGCACTTCTCGGCACGAGCCCTCGCCGATCAGCGACACGATGGTGTCGAAGGCCTGCTCTCCTGGTCGATAGACGCAACGGGTGCGCGGGCGGTGTCCGGAGGCAGCGCAGAAGACGGAGGCCCTGAAGACGTCCTCCCAGTTCCCCACCGGCGGAGCGCCGAGCAGCCCGGTCACGCTGGCGCACCACTCCGGCGAGGAAGTCGGTGCGACGACGACGTGCAGTCCGCCGCCGTAGCGCTCGGCGACGGTGGCGGCATGGCAGACCGCGGCTCGGATTCCCCTGACGTTCAGATGAACGAGCAGGAGATCGTTCCGGATCACGGCCGGTGGCGAGCTCCAGGCCCTAGTCCCCATCGCGGTCCCCCTTGGCCGCGGAGGCCAGCTCGACGAAGTAGTCGAGCGCCCCGGGGTCGGCGAGGCTGTCGCGGCTGACCACCCTCCCGGGGTCGGCCCCCATGAGGATGCGCTTGACCGGCACCTCGACCACCTTGCCCGAGAG
>Ga0164242_10000155_pt1 | contig 84069 bp, 68 predicted proteins | sample OricomgcompostMG_FD_108783 | JGI IMG/M metagenome (GOLD analysis project Ga0164242, IMG submission 108783) | Miracle-Growth compost microbial communities from Emeryville, California, USA - Original compost - Miracle growth compost (MG) ... | reverse complement strand
TCGGCTTCCACACCACCTTCCTCGTCCAGCACTGGCTCGGCGCCGAGGGCATGCCCCGCCGCTACGCCGACTACCTCGCCTCGGACGGCTTCACCACGCTGAACACCGTCTCCACCATCGGCTCCTTCCTGCTCGGCCTGTCGATGCTGCCGTTCCTCTACAACGTGTGGAAGACCGCCAAGTTCGCGCCGAAGGTGATGGAGGACGACCCCTGGGGCTTCGGGCGGTCGATGGAGTGGGCCACCTCCTGCCCGCCGCCGCGGCACAACTTCCTGGCGCTGCCGCGCATCCGCTCGGAATCCCCCGCCTTCGACCTGCACCACCCGGAGATCTCGCTGGAGCAGCGCGCGGGCGTGCAGCACGGCGTGGCGCACACCGAGGCCGGCCGCCCGGCCGCGCCGAGCGGCACCGCGGAATCCGACGCCGATGTCGACGCCGGTGGCGACTCGGCCGGCGGCGGCCCGGCCGGTGGCGGCCCGGCCGAGCCGCGGATCTGACCGGGCCCACGAGGAGCGAGGCGACCGCCATGAGTTCCCGCATCGGCCCCGAAGAGCACCGCCGGCCCGTCGTCGGCTCCGCCTCCGCGGCTTCGGCGCAGCAGGGCCAGGGCCCGGCGCAGCAAGGTACGGCCCGTCAGGTCGCCGGCCGGAACGGCCAGGAGGCTCCGGCGCCGGTGGGCGCGGAGGCGGTCCAGGGGATCCGCCGGCTGGAGGGCTATCTGCTGTTCGCCTCGCGCCGAGAGGAAGCCAGGCGCGGCGCCGACCGCCTCGCCGACCAGCTGCCCTGGCTGACGAGCGGTCAGCGCGAGGACCTCACCCGGGTGTACGTCCGCGACCGGATGGCGCTCTACCGGGACGTCAACGCGAGCCTGGTCGAGCGGGCCGCCGAGCTGCGCGCGGAGTACACCGAGCGGTACCGGCTGCTGCGCCGCCGCTGCGTGGCCGCGGCGGCCGGTGCGGTGGTGGTCGCGATGGTCGTCGCGGCGGCGCTGACGCTGCTGCTCCAGGCGCTGGACGGCGGCGCGGGCGGGGGCGGGGCCGCGGGCGCGGGGTCCGGCTGAGCCTGTGGCCTCACCCGAACCTGTGGTCTCGCCCGATCCGGTCGCCGCGCCCGACACCGTGGCCGCGCCCGATCCGGTCGCCGCGCACGCGCCCGGCGTCCCGCCCGGGCCGGGTGCGCCCTGCCCGGGCGAGTGGCTGGTCTCCCCGGGGGCGATCGGCGGGATGGAGCTGCCGCACCGGACGGTGCTGGAGCTGTCGCCGGAGGCGGCGTGGCGGTCGGAGTCCGCGCCGGTCCTGCCGGTGGAGGGCGGCGAGGACGGCTCGGTCCGGCCCGCGGGGGCGGACGCGCTGGACGCCGGCCGGTGCGGGGGAGCCGGCGGGCTGCTGGTCGTCGGGGGCGGGGCGGTGTCGGCCGAGGGTGTGGGCGGTTCGGGATGGACGGTGCTCACGGACGTCGGGCGGCGGGCGGCCCTGGCGTGGGCGGTCGGCCGGCTGCGGAGCACCGGGGCCCGGGTCGCCCTGCGGGTGGCGCACGCCGGGCCGTGCGCGCCGTGCGGGCCTGCGGTGGACGCGGCGCCCTCCTGGCACGTGGACGCGCTGTCCGCGCGGCGGATCGCCGCCCTGGTCGGGGAGTTCGCGCGGGCCGGGACGGTCGCCCGGGAGCTGGGCTTCGACGCGGTGGAGCTGGACGCCTCGGCGGGGACGCTGCCGAACCGGTTCACCGCCCCCGCCACCAACCGCCGGACCGACGCCTGGGGCGGGGACCCGGAGCGCCGCCGGCTCTTTCCGCTCACCGTGGTGCGGGCCGTGCGGGACGCGGTCGGCACGGAATTCCCCTTGCTGGTCCGGATCTCCGGGGCGGACCTGGTCGCGGACGGGACACCGGCCGAGGACGTCGCCGAGCTGGCGGGGGAGATCGTGCGGGCGGGTGCGGACGCGCTGGCCGTGCGGACCGGATGGTCCGAGCGGGCGGCGGCGGGGGCCGGGGTGCGGGCGCTGGTGCCGGACGCGGCCGGGGCGGGGGCCGTGACGCACGCGGTCCGGGTGAAGCAGGCGCTGGCCGAGGACGGGCTGGGGCGGGTGCCGGTGATCGCCTGTCTCGGCGGGCCGCCGGCCTGCGCGGGATGTGAGAGGCGCGCGGCCGATGGGGCCGGCGGGGTCTGCCCGGCGGCGGGCGCGGGGTGGGCGCCGAGTGCGGCTCAGGCCGTGCCGGCGGCGAGCGGGCGAGGGGATCCGGTCCGGAACGACGGGGAGTCGCGGGAGGCGGCGGCCGGCGGGTCGCCGGCGGAGGCGGTCGGTCAGGCGCTCGCGCGGCGGGCGATCGACTTCGTCTCCTGGCCCGCGAGATCGGGCGGTTGCGATGGTTGCGGCGGTTGAGGCCGGCTGGGCGGGGATGCCGTCAGCCCACCGGGGGCGGGCGGCGCGGGTCGTCGCCGGGAGCGGTCGGCGCACCGCCCGGCGGCACCGGATCCAGCAGCTTGGCGCAGCCGGACATGGAGATCAGCCGCAGCACCGTCGGCCGCGGGGCGAGGATCCGGAAGCCCCGCTGCTCCGCCAGTGCGGCCAGCCGGGCCCGCAGCAGGGCGCGCAGCCCGGAGCAGTCGCAGAAGTCGAGTCCCTGCAGGTCGAGGACGAGTAACTCCGGCCCCCGCTTGAGCGCGGCCTCCACGGCGCGGTCCACGACCGGGGCGGTGGCGAGGTCCAGCTCGCCGGAGAGCAGCACCAGCTCGGTGGTGCCGTCGCCGACGCCGCGCGCGCGCAGGTACGCGCCTGAGGCATGCTCATCAGTCATATGCTCGCTCCTGCGTGCCACAGGGGACCCCGGCAGCGCCACTAGATGCTGGCCAGTGGCGGATATCCTGTCAACCGTGCCGTGAGCACCCCGGAGCGGGGTGTCCGGCGCAGGCCGGAGGCGCAGCCGCGGGAATCGCGGCGGATCGTCGGTACCCGCACCGATGAGGCCGGTTGGCCGTGATCGGGGCATTGTTCCGCGGACGCCGGAGCGGCGCGGGCGGTCGCCGCGGCGGCCGGCCGGGCGGGTCCGCGGCGCCGGGCGCGGCGCCGGACGGGCGGTCCGCGGCGCCGGACCAGCGGCCCGGGGCGCCGCTCAGCCCCGCGGATCCGGCTCCGCGACGAGCGCGGCCTCGCCCGCTCCGGGCAGTACGTCGAGCGCGGGCGGCCCCGGTTCTCCGGAGCGTCGGCCGCCGGACCCGGCCGTCTGCGCGACGAACGCCCCGAACAGGACCAGCGCGCCGCCGAACACCTGGGAGCCGGACAGCCGCTCGCCCAGCAGCACCCAGGCCGCGACCGCGGCCACCACCGCCTCCAGACAGGCCACCACCCCGGCGACCGCCGGGGAGAGCAGCCGCACCGAGGTGATGCCGGTGAGGTAGGCCAGCACGGTCGCCACCAGCACGACCCAGGCCAGCAGCAGCGCGGCCGGCACCTGGTGGCCGTTCATCGCCACCTGGTGGCCCAGCACCTGCCAGGGCAGCCCCCACGGCCGCGCGAGCACGGTCATCACCAGCGCGCCGACGACCAGTCCCCAGGCCGTCACCGCCAGCGGCTCCACCGGCTCACGCGAGGAGGGCCGGTCCGAGCCGCCCGGAGCGCCGCCGCCCGCGTCGGAGATCATGAAGTAGCCGATCTGGCAGCAGGCCGCGCCGATCCCCAGCAGCATGCCCACCGGCGACAGCCCGCCGAGCCCCGACCAGATCTCGACCACGAAGGCGAGCCCGACCACCGCCAGCAGCGCCCCGAGCGCGGCCGCCCTGCTCACCGGCCGCCGCTGCACGAAGCGGATGTAGCCCAGGATGAGCGGCGGCGCCAGGTACTCCAGCAGCATCGCGACGCCGATCGGGATCCGCGAGATCGCCGAGAAGTAGCACGCCTGCACGCCGGCCACGCCGGTCAGCCCGAAGCCGAGCAGCAGCCAGGGCCGCTGCCGCACCGCCCGCCGGTGCCGGACCGCGATCGGCAGCAGCACCAGCGCGGCCCCGGTGATCCGCAGCCACACCATGTCGAAGGGTGCGATGCCGGCGCTGATCAGCGGCTTGGCGGCGGTTCCGGAGCCGCCGAAGGCCAGCGCCGAGACCAGGGCGAGCCCGATCCCGGACGAGCGGGCGGTGCGGGCACCGAGGGCGGCCCGAGAGGTCCGGGAGGCGGCGGGGGAGGGCGAGTCGTGCATGCCGTCCAGTGTCGCGGGCGCGCTCGGCCCGGGCCCCAGGGGGGACCGGCTCAGACGCGGGGGAAGCGGGAGCGCAGCATCCAGATCGAGGGGTTGTCCGCGAGGCCCTCGTGCATGTCCGTGAGGTCGGCGATCAGGTCCTGGAGGAAGTCCCGGGCCTCGCGCCGGAGTTCGGCGAAGCGGACGACCAGCGGCGGGTCCTCGTTCCAGTCCGCCCAGATCTCGACGTGGCCGAAGCGGCGGGAGAACCGCAGCCGGTCGGCGGACTCGGTGAAGTCGATCTCGGCGTAGCGGGGGATGGCCGAGCGGCTGCCGGCCGGGTCGCGGTCCAGCGCCTCGACGGTGTCGCACAGCGCCCAGGCGAAGTCCAGCACCGGCAGCCATCCCCAGCGGGTGGACAGCTCGTCCTCGCCGAGCGCGAGGTAGACGTCGCCGCTGAAGAGGTCGTGCCGAAGGGCGCGGACGTCGGCCGAGCGGTAGTCGGTGTGCGGCGGGTCCGGGAAGCGGTTGGAGAGCGCGTAGCCGATCTCGAACTCCGGCTCGGGCCGGGGGTCGGACCGGCGGTCGGGCCGGGGCTCGGGCCGGCGGTCCGGCCGGCGGTCGGGCTTCGGCGGTGTCCGCGGCGCGGGCTTCTCGGGCATCAGGCCATTATGCGGGCCGCGCCGGCGATACCCCGTGGCGTGGGAGGGCGCGCACTTGCGACCATGGGCGCATGCCTGTTCCCGTGCGCGTGCGCGACTCGGTGGTGGTCCCGGACGCCGAGCTCGAATGGCGCTTCTCCCGCTCCTCCGGCCCCGGCGGCCAGCACGTCAACACCAGCGACACCCAGGTGGAGCTGCGCTGGGACCTGGCCTCCTCGGCCGCGCTGCCGCCGGTGTGGAAGGAGCGCGCGCTGGCGCGCCTGGGCGAGGCCGGCCGGCTGGTGGACGGAGGGACGGTGGTGGTACGGGCCTCCGAGCAGCGCTCGCAGTGGCGCAACCGGGAACTCGCCGCGGCGCGGCTGGGGGCACTGCTGACCGAGGCGGTCGCGCCGCCGCCGCGCCCGCGCCGGCCGACCAGGCCGAGCCGGGGGATGAAGGAGCGCCGGCTGGAGACCAAGCGGCACCGCTCCGAGCTCAAGCGCGGCCGCTCCGGCCGCTGGGACGGCTGAGCCCCGGGGCCCGGCGCCCGGCCCAGGGCCGCCCGTTTCAGGCCAGGCCGCGGTAGCGGGAGTGGAAGTACAGCAGCGGCGAGCCGTCCTGCCCGGGCACCTTCGCGGCGAGCACGCGGCCGATGACCAGCGTGTGGTCGCCCGCGGTCACCCGCTGCTCGGTGCGGCACTCGACGGTGGCGAGGGCGCCGTCGACCAGCGGGGCGCCGGACTCCGGGCCGCGCGTGCAGCCGGCGTCCTCGAAGAGCAGCCGGTCGCTGACCCGGCCCTTGAGCGCGAAGCGGCCCGCGATGTGCCGCTGGCCCTCCGCCAGCACGGACACCGCCCAGTGGTCGACCCGGTCGAGCAGCTCGCCCATCCGCGACTCGCTGCGCACGGAGACCAGTACCAGCGGGGGCTCCAGCGAGACGGAGAGGAAGGCGGTGGCGGTCATGCCGACGTCCTCGCCGCGCGGCCCGTCCTCCGGGTCGTGGGCGCTGACCAGCACCACGCCGGCGGCGAGCCGGGCGAGGGCGGCCCGGAACTCCTCGGGCGAGGCCTGGGACCGTTCGGAGACGGCGGGACCGGTGCCGCTCGCGCCGGCGGAGCCGGACCCGGTGGCCTGATGTGTGGGGTGGAGGGCGTCGTGCACGCGGAAAACCGTATCTTCGGACGAGGCCATGCGCATCGGGCCACGGACCGAGTGTGACCAGGACCGCGGACCGAGCGCCGCCGTCCCTCCGTGCACGACCCTCCGCGCCGGAAAGTGGAACGGCATTCTGTGATTTGGCTCACACGGGCCCACCTTTTGCTGACCCAGCGTGCCGACCGGTGTGCACCGTGTGATTCAGTGTGTCATGCGGTGAGGACGGATCGGCATTCATCAACCGGCCGCGGCGCTTTTCCGCCGCCCGGGCAGGGAGGGGAGTGCGCGGATGGAGACCGAGTCGGAGCCGTACGTCCGGCTGGCCACCCTGCGCACCCTGCACCGGCTGATCGCGGACCTCAATGCGGCGCAGAGCCTCGCCACCACGCTGCAGGCGGTGGTCGAGGGGGCGGTGACCGGCCTCGGCTTCGACGCCGCGGCCGTCAACCTCGTGCGCCCGGACGGCGATCTGGTGGTCGCCGCCGTCCGTGACCGCGCCGCCTGCGGCGATCCCTTCTCGCCGGTGTCCGACATCCTCGGCCAGACCGGCAGTCGCGCCAGCTGGGAGCGGCTGCTCCGCTCCGGCGAGCACTGGGGCGACCTGGTCTTCGTCCCGCACGGCCAGGCGGGCTGGGTGGAGCTGGAACTCCCCACCGCGCGCGGCGGCCGGCCCGCCGAGATATGGCCGGACGACTCCGCCTGGCACCCGGACGACCTGCTGCTGGCCCCGATGTACACCCCCGGGCGCGAACTGCTCGGCGTGCTCTCGGTGGACCGCCCGCGCAACGGCCGCCGGCCGGGCGTCTGGGTGCGCGAGGCGCTGGAGATGTTCTCCCTCCAGGCCGCCATCGCGATCGGCAACGCCCGGCTCCGCTCGGACATGCAGCGCGCGCTGGTGCGGCTGGAGCAGGAGCAGAAGGCGCTGCGGGCCAGCGAGGAGAGCTTCCGGCACGCCTTCGAGTACGCGCCGAGCGGTATGGCCATCACCGAGCTGCACGGCGAGAACCGCGCCCAACTCAGCCGCGTCAACGACGCGTTGTGCCGCCTGCTGGGCCGCTCCCGGTCCTCGCTGCGCCGGCAGTCCTTCGCCGACCTGGCCCACCCGGAGGACCGCGCGCTGCTGGAGCGGACCTCCGCCAAGGGCGGCCGAGCCGAACTCCGCCTGGCCCGCCGGGACGGCAGCTACCTGTGGGTCTCGCTGCGCAACTCCGTGGTGGCGGACGCCTCGGAGGGCCCGCGCTTCCTGCTCACCCACGTCGAGGACATCGATGAGCGCAAGCGGCACGAGCTCCAACTCGCCCACCGCGCAAGCCACGACGCACTGACCGGCCTGCCCAACGCGGCCGAGTTGAAGAACCGCCTCAGCACCCGGCTGTGCACCAGGCCCGAGGCGCCGACGGGCGCGGCGCTGGCCGCCGCGGCCTTCCCGCCCGGCCCGCCCGGCTCCCCGGGGCCCAACGGCGCGTCCGGCGCGTCCGGTCTGGACGCCTGGCTGGGCGGCGGCCACGGCTACGACCTCACCGCCTTCGACCACCTCGGCGCCGGCGTCGGCTACGACCACGAGCACGCCGTCCCGCCGGAGGCGGCGGCCCAGGGGCGGGGCCGCTGCCTGGCCGTCCTCTTCTGCGACCTGGACGGTTTCAAGTCGATCAACGACCGCTTCGGGCACAACGCGGGCGACGCGGTGCTGATCGAGGTGGCCCGCCGGCTCCAGCACGTGGTGCGCGAGGGCGACACCGTGGCGCGCCTCGGCGGCGACGAGTTCGTCGTGCTCGCCGACGGCGTCGACCAGGAGCAGGCGAAGGACCTCGCCGACCGGCTGCGCACCGCGATCCTGCCGCCGATCCGGATCGAGCGCCGGACGGTGCGGGTCGGCGTCAGCATGGGGATCGGCTGGGCGGGCTGCGGCATGTCCATCGACGAGGTCCTGCACACCGCCGACGAGTTGATGTACGTGGAGAAGCGATCGCGCTCCGGAGGCCGCTCGCACCGGCGGGCCGGCTGAGCGCTCGGACGTACGAGGTAAGGTACCCGGGGTTACCCGTGCCTGCCTTGGGGAGTGGACATCTCGATGACGGTCGACAACACCGGCATGCCCGAGGACGACGACCCGTTCGGATACCTCTACCGGTCCGAGGGCGACGGCTCGGCTGCCGACGGCGGCGATCCGGCGGGCGGCCGGCAGGCCGTGCCGCGGCGGTCGTTCGCCCAGGCCACCCAGGTCGGCCGGACCCAGTACGGGCAGCGCGCGCAGCAGGGCGCCGGCGCGCCCGCCGGCTACGGATACCCGGGTCAGGGCGGCCCCACCCAGCAGTTCCCGCAGCAGCCCGGCTACGGCGGCTTCCCGCAGCCTGGCGCGTACCCGCAGCAGGGCCAGGCCCCGGCGCCGGGCGCCGGCGGGCCGGGGATGCCGGGCGGCCCGGGCGGCCGCGCCGCCGGGCGGGCGGCCGGCCGGAGCGCGGGCGGCCGCGGTGCGAACAACCGCGGCGTGAAGATCGGCGCCGCGGCGGTGGTCGCCGCCGTCGTGATCGGCATCGGCATCGCCGTCTTCAGCAACAGCGGCAAGAACGGGGACGCGTCGGCCTCCGGCTCCTCCCCGGCGGCCGCGGCCGGCGCCTCCGCCGGTGACTCGGCCTCCGCCGGTGCCTCGCCCTCCACCTCGGCCGACGGGCTCCCGCCGGTGACCGACGCGGCCACCCTGACGCTGGCCGGCGTCTCGACCAACACCGAGCACCAGGGCGCGCACGCGGCCGGCGGCAAGTTCGTCGAGACCATGCCGCAGGGCGCCTCGATCACCTGGACCGTGCGGATCCAGACCGCCGGCTTCTACCGGCTCTACGTGCGCTTCGCCAACGCGGGCCCGGACAGCGCCGAGACCGTCACGGTCAACGGCAAGCCCAACGCGACGCCGATCAACATGAAGAACTACTCCAAGACCAACGACTGGGACCACGCCTGGTACGTCAGTTGGGCCGGGGTGCAGCTGCAGGCGGGCGCGAACACCATCGTGCTGTCCACCAGCGGCCCGGGCCAGGGCAACGTGAACATCGACCAGCTGGCCATCACCCAGAACGCGGACAGCGACGAGCCGTCGTCCTGGCAGTAGGGCCGTCCACGGCCGGCGTTCGGGCCGGGTCGCCGCTCGCACGCGGCGCTCAGTCCGCCGGCGTGCGCTGCGCGGGGACGGTCGCCAGCAGGGCGCTGACCCGCGCGACCGCCTCCGCCATCGCCTCCCGCGCCCGGCCGAGGTAGTGCCGCGGGTCGACCGCGGCCGGATCGGCCGCCAGGAAGTCCCGGACGGCGCGGGTGTAGGCGGCGTTCAGCGCCGTGCCTATGTTGATCTTCGTGATGCCGGCGGCCGTGGCCGCGGTCAGCTCCTCGTCCGGGACTCCGGAGGAGCCGTGCAGCACCAGCGGCACCGGGACGGCCGCCCGCAGCCGGGCGATCAGCGCGTGGTCGAGCACGGCGGTCCGCTCGGTCATGGCGTGCGCCGAGCCGACCGCGACCGCCAGCGCGTCCACCCCGGTCTCGGCGACGAAGGCGGCGGCCTCGTCCGGGTCGGTGCGGGCGCCGGGGGCGTGCGCGTCCAGCGGGGGGCGGCCGGGCTTGCCGCCGACCACCCCCAACTCCGCCTCCAGCCGCAGCCCGTGGGCGTGCGCCCAGGCCGCCGCCGCGGCCGTCGCGGACAGGTTCTCCGACCAGGGCAGCGCCGAGGCGTCGAACATCACCGAGCTGAACCCGGCCGCCGCCGAGGCGTGCAGCAGCTCGGTGTCCTCGACGTGGTCCAGGTGCAGGGAGAGCGGGACGGCGGCGGACTCGGCGACCGCCGCCATCGCCCGGGCCAGCGGCAGCAGCCGCCCGCCGTGGAAGCGCACCGCGTTCTGGCTGAGCTGCAGCACGGCGGCGCCGCCCGCGCTCTCCACGCCGGCGGCGATCGCCTCGGCGTGCTCCAGGGTGACCGCGTTGAAGGCGGGCAGGCCCCGGCCCGCGGCGCGGGCGGCGGAGACCAGCTCCCCGGTGGTGACCAGCGGCATGCGGCGCTTCCCCCTCGGCTGTGCGGTAACGGCCCGGGCCCGGCCCGGATGTGACGCCCTCTCGGCCTACCCCGCCGCGCCGCTCACCGCACCACCAGGCGCACCACCAGGCGCACCGCCCGGCGCGAGCGCGGCCGCGCGCAGCCGGTCCTCGCCGGAGACCCAGCGGCCCCGGCGCATCACCGCGACGACCGTGAACTCCTCGTCCAGCACCACGAGATCGGCGTCCTTGCCCGGCTCCAGCGAGCCGACCCGGTCGCCGAGACCCAGCAGGCGCGCCGGATTGAGCGAGAGCATCCGCGAAGCCTCGTGCAGCGCGAGGCCGTTGACGGTGACCGCGCGGGCCAGCGCGACGTCCAGGGTGAGCGTCGAGCCGGCGATCGACCCGCCCTCCACCAGCCGCGCGACCCCGTCCTGCACCCTGACCTGCAGCGGGCCGAGCGGGTAGAGACCGTCGCCCATCCCGGCGGCGCCCATCGCGTCCGTGATCAGCGCGACCCGCTCCGGGCCGGCCGCGCGCACCGCCAGCGAGATCATCGCCGGGTGGACGTGCACCCCGTCGCCGACCAGCTCGACCGTGACCCGCTCGTCCTCCAGCAGCGCCGCGATCGGTCCGGGCACCCGGTGGCCGAGCTGCGGCATGGCGTTGAAGAGGTGGGTGGCCACCGTCGCGCCGGCCTCGACGGCCTCCAGCGCGCGGTCGTAGTCGGCGTCGGTGTGGCCGACCGCGGCGACCACGCCCAGGCCGGCGAGCATCCGCACCGATTCCAGCCCGCCCTCGAGCTCGGGGGCGAGGGTCACCATGCGGGCGGTGCCGCGCGCCGCGTCGACCAGCTTGCGGACCAGCGCAGGCTCGGGGGCGCGCAGCAGCGCCGGGTCGTGCGCGCCGCAGCGGTGGGTGGAGATGAACGGGCCCTCGAAGTGCACGCCGGCCAGCTCGCCGTCCTCGACCAGCTCGCTGAGCATCGCGGCCTGCCGGCAGACCTCGTCGATGCCGGCGGTGACCGTGGAGGCCACGGTGGTCGTGGTGCCGTGCGCGCGGTGCGCCCGGACGGCGGTGAGCGCCTGCTCCGGGTCGCCGGAGGCGTAGGAGCCGCCCCCGCCGCCGTGGACGTGCATGTCCACGAAGCCGGGGAGGACGGTGAGGCCGGACAGGTCGAGCACCCGCGCGGCGGGGGCGGTCGCCCGGCCGGGGCCTGCGGCTTGCGAGCCCGGCGAGCCTCCGGGCTGCGCGTCTTCGGGCTGCGAGCCGTCGGGCTGCGCGTCTTCGGCGTCCAGCGCGCGCGCCTCGGTGATCCGGCCGTCCGCGCCGACCGCGAGCAGGCCGCGCTCGGCGGTCTCGCCGGGCAGGACGATCCGGGCCCCGGTCAGCAGGAGCGGCCCGGGGGCGGCCGGGTCAGTGCGGTCGGCGGATGTCACTCGTTCCTCATCTCGGTCGTTCCTTCGGCGGCGGCCAGGGTGGTCCCGCCGGCCGCGTCCCAGGCGAGCAGGCCCGCGCCCAGGCAGCCCGCGGCGTCTCCCAGCACCGCGGGCACCAGCTCGGGCGGCCGCTGGAAGGTGAGCCGCTCCAGCACCGCGGCGCGCAGCGGCGTGAGCAGCGTCCCGCCGGCCTCGGCCAGTCCGCCGCCGATGATCACCGCCGCCGGGTCCAGCAGGCTCTGGGCGATCACGATGCCGTCCGCGAGTGCGGCCACGGCCTCGTCCCAGACCGCCCGCGCGGCGGGATCGCCGGCCTCGACGGCGCGCGCGCAGTCCGCGGCGTCCGCGTCCGGGCGCCCGCCGGCCCGCGCCCAGGCGCGGGAGACCGCCCCGGCCGAGGCGACCGTCTCCAGGCAGCCGCGCTGCCCGCACCCGCAGGCGGCGCCTCCGGGACGGACCACCACATGCCCGATCTCGCCGCCGCAGCCGTGCGCGCCGGCCTCGATCCGGCCGTCGATGCCCAGCCCGCCGGCGATGCCGGTGCCCAGGGCGATGAAGAGGAAGCGGTCCACGCCGCGCCCGGCCCCCAGCCGTCCCTCGGCCAGCGCGCCGGCCCGGACGTCGTGGCCGAGCGCGACCGCGGCCTCCGGAAGGCCCAGCCGCTCGGCGAGCAGGGCGCGCAGCGGGACGTCCCGCCAGCCCAGGTTCGCCGAGAAGACCGCCGTGCCGGCGGCCTCGTCGATCGTGCCCGGGACGACGGCGCCGGCCGCCGCGGCGGGCGCGCCGAGGCGTTCCAGGCCGGCCGCGCGCAGGTCCCCGGCGAAGTCGAGGATCCCGCGGACGACGGCCTCCTGGCCGAGCGAGGGGCGGGTGGTGGCCCGCCGCTCCTCGTGCAGCAGGGTGCCGTCCGGGGCGACCAGGGCGGCCTTCATACCGGTCCCGCCCACGTCGAGGGCGATGACGTGCTCCATCTTCACGCGCAGCAGTCTCCCCGCGAATGGCCCAAAGGTCTAGTCCACTCCGGGATCTTACCGACGCGTCGTCCGGTCGGCGCGTTCCGCGCGGCAGGCGCCGGGTGCGCGGACTGCGCGGGGTGCGCGGACTGCGCGGGGCGCGCGGGCCGCTCAGCCGAGGATCACCGAGCGGGTGAGGGCCCGCGGCCGGTCCGGGTCGAGCCCGCGGCGGGCCGCCACCTCGACCGCGAGCCGGTGCACCCGCACCAGGTCGGCCAGCGGGTCCAGCGGCGAGTCGACCAGCGTGCCGCCGGTCGCGGCGATCTGCGCGGCCAGGCCCGCGGGCAGCTCGCCGAGCATCCAGGCGACCCGGCCCGGGCCGGTGACGCTGATCGGGCCGTGCCGGTACTCCATCGCCGGATAGGCCTCGGTCCAGGCGCCGGCCGCCTCGCGCATCTTCAGCGCCGCCTCCTGCGCCACCCCGCAGCTCCAGTCCGTGCCGAGGAAGGTCCACTGCTCGGCCTCCGCCACCGCCTCCGGCAGCGGCTCGCCGAGTACCCGCTCGGCCTGGTCGGCGGCGGCGAGTACGGCCGCCCGCTGCTCCTCGCCGAGCGCGGCGCGCAGCAGCGCGAGCGCGGTGGTGGCGAAGCGGGTCTGCACCACCGACTCCTCGTCGGCGAAGTCGAGCACCGCGAGGGTCTCCGCAGCCTCGGCGACGGGGGTGTGCGGGTCCGCGGTGACGGCGCTCAGCCGGGCGCCCGCGCCCTTCAGCGCCGCCAGCAGCTCCAGCACCTCGCTGGTGGTGCCGGACCGGGTGAGCGCCAGCACCCGGTCGTAGCGCGGGGGTTGTGCGCCGGAGTCGGCGGGTGGGGTGACGCGCGAGGTGACGCGCCCGCGCGGGAAGGCGGAGGCGGCGAAGGCGTCCGTCTCGCCCTGGCCCGCGGCCTCCCGCAGGGCGGCGTAGGACTGGGCCATGAACCAGGAGGTCCCGCAGCCCACCACGGCCACCCGCTCTCCCGGTCGCGGCAGGGCGGGCGCGAACTCCCCGCCGGCCGCCGCCGCGGCGGCCCGGCGCCAGCATTCGGGCTGCGTCGCGAGTTCACTCGCGGTGCGGGTGGGGGATGTACCTGGCGTGCCGGCGTCCGTCCGGGTGTCGGTGTCGGGCATGCGGCGGCTCCTCGCGTCGGGAGGTACGGATGGTGACGACCACTCACCTGTGCCCTCTCCAGGCACCGGTCGGGGCATGCACGGGAATGTCATCGATTCGGTAACTGGTGTAGACCTCTTGGCCGGGGCGTTGAACACTGTGCGGCACGGGGGCGGCGGACGGCCGCCGCCCGGCCTTGACGGAGATCCTCCAGCGCGAAGGCGGTAACTGCGGTGAATCGACGTGTGCTCAGTCTTTCGGCCCTCGGATTCGCGGGCGTCCTCGCGCTCACGGCCTGTGGCAGCAGCGGTGGTGGCGGCGGGAGTTCGGCCGACGGCACGGTCACGATCAAGTTCGTGGCCGCCGACTACGGAGACCCGACCCAGGGCAACAGCTCGCAGCAGTACTGGGACTCCGTGGCCTCCGCCTTCGAGAAGGCGAACCCCAAGATCAAGGTCGATGTCACCGTCATCAACTGGAATGACATCGATGCCAAGGTCCAGACGATGGTGCAGAACCACGACTTCCCGGACGTCCTGCAGACCGGCGGCTACGCCAACTTCGTCCCGGACAACCTGCTGTACACGGCGGACCAGGTCGCCTCGCCGTCCACGCTGGCCAACTTCATCCCGTCCTTCCTGGACAACGGGAAGATCAACGGCAAGCAGTACGGCATCCCGTTCGACTCCAGCACGCGGATGTTCATCTACAACACCGCGATCTTCAAGAAGGCCGGGATCACCTCCGCGCCGAAGACCTGGCAGGACATCGCCACCGACGCCCAGATCATCAAGTCCAAGGGCCTCTCCAGCACCCCCTACGGCCTGCCGCTCGGGCCCGAGGAGGCCCAGGCCGAGAGCTACCTGTGGGAGCTCGGCAACGGCGGCGGACCGGTCGACTCCAGCGGCTCCTTCGCCCTCAACAGCCCGCAGAACGTCCAGACCTTCCAGTGGCTGAAGAGCAACCTGGTGAGCAAGGGCCTTACCTACCCCAACCCCGGCACTGTCGACCGCACCTCCGGCGCCTGGGCCGACTTCGAGGCCGGCAAGACCGCGATGATCAACGGCCACCCGGGCATCCTGCAGACCCTCAAGCAGAAGAACGTCCCCTACGCCGTCGCCCAGATCCCGGGCAGGACCGGCCCGCTGCCCTCGACGCTGGGCGTGGCCGACTGGGTCATGGCCTTCAAGGCCAACAACCACGCGGCCCAGATCAAGAAGTGGGTCGACTTCATGTACTCCGACGCGAACACCATGAAGTTCCTCGACGAGTACAACCTGATGCCGGTCACCAAGACCGACTACTCGGTGATGACCACGAACGCCAAGTACGCGGACCTCAAGCCCTGGATCGAGCAGCTGCCGAGCGCGAAGTTCTACCCGCTCAGCAACGAGGCCTGGGACACCGTCTCCGCGCAGATCAAGAAGGAGATCGGCACGGCCGCCACCGGCGACCCGGCCAAGGTCCTCGGCGACCTGCAGAACAAGGCGCAGCAGGCGGAGAAGGCCGCGCAGTGACCTCGCGCGCGGCGCCCGCGGGCTCCCCGGCCGCCGGCCGGCCGCCCGCGGGCGCCGCGCACCCGCGGTGACCGGCGCCGCGCCGAGCGGCGGCGACCCGCGCCGTCCCGACTGTCCCGAACCAAGGGGAACCCGATCGTGTCGCTCAAGTCCGCCGCGGCCGACGCGCGTCCGTCGCGCGCCGGCGCCGAGACCCCGCCGGGCCGGCGGCGGAGGATCCGCCTCGGCCCGCTGCCGTGGATCCTGCCCGCCGTCGCCCTGATCGCCGTCGTGGTCATCTGGCCGGTGGCCACCATGGTGGAGACCTCGTTCCAGCGCCTCGGCCTGGACGGCTACGTCCGCGGCAGCGCGGGCTGGTCCAACTACGACAACCTGTTCCACGAGAGCGTCTTCGGCCATGTGCTGATCTGGACGGTGATCTGGACGGTGAGCGTGGTCGCACTGACCATGCTGATCTCGCTCGGCCTGGCCGCCCTGTTCAACCAGCGGTTCCCCGGGCGGCGGGTGGCCCGCTGGGCGCTGATCGCCCCCTGGGCGGCCTCGGTGCTGATGACCGCGATCGGCTTCCGCTGGATGCTCAACCAGACCTCGGGCGTGCTCAACCGGGTCATGGTCGACCTCGGGCTGATCCACTCGCCGGAGGACTGGCTGGGCAAGCCGTCCACCGCCTGGCCGTGGATGATCTTCGTGGCGATCTTCGTCTCGCTGCCGTTCACCACCTACACCCTGCTGGCCGGCCTGCAGACGATCCCGGCCGACGTGCACGAGGCCGCGAAGATCGACGGCGCCGGCAACTTCCAGGCCTACCTGCGGATCACGCTGCCGCTGCTGCGGCCGGCCTTCCTGGTCGGCCTGGTGATCAACCTGATCAACGTCTTCAACTCGTTCCCCGTCATCTGGGGCATGACCGAGGGCGGCCCGAACTACGGCACGGCCACCACCACCGTCTTCATGTACGGGCTGAAGAGCACCTCGATCGGCGAGTCCGCCGCGATGTCGGTGGTCAACTTCGTGCTGGTGGTGCTGATGGTGCTGGTCTTCCTCAAGGTCAGCCGCTGGAACGCGGAGGAGGACTGACATGGCCGAGGTAGCCGTCAAGCCCGGCCCGGCGCCGGAGACCAACCGGGCCGCCGCGCCGCGAGCCCCGCGCCGCACGCCGGTCCGCGCCCGCACCCTGGTGATCACGGTCGTCGCCTGGGTGCTGGCCGTGCTGTTCCTGCTGCCGTACCTGGAGATGGTGGTCACCGCGCTGCGGCCGTCCGGCCAGCTCCGCGACAACACCTTCCTGCCCACGCACTTCGACTGGAGCGCGTTCACCGGCGTCTGGAAGCTCGACTCCCCGCCGCTGGCCAGCAACCTCGAGGTCACGCTGATCGTGGCGGCGGTCGCCACCGTGCTGGTGCTGCTGGTCGCGCTGCCCGCGGCGTACTACACGGCGCGGCACCGCTACCGGGGGCGGCGGGCGTTCCTGCTGCTGGTGCTGGTCACCCAGATGTTCCAGCCGGCCTCGCTGGTCGTCGGCCTCTACCGCGAGTTCAGTGACTTCGGGCTGCTCGACACGATCTGGGTGCTGATCCTGGTCAACGCGGCCTTCAACCTGGCCTTCGCGATCTGGATCCTCACCGCCTACATCGGCTCGATCCCGGTCGAGCTGGAGGAGGCGGCGCAGATCGACGGCACCGGGCGGCTGGGCGCGCTGTTCCGGGTGACGCTGCCGCTGGCGATGCCGGGCGTGGTGACCGCGATGATCTTCACCTTCATCTCGGCGTGGAACGAGTTCATCATGGGGCTCACCCTGACCACGACGCCGAGCCACCAGCCGCTGACGGTCGGCATCGACTCCTTCATCGGCGCTTACGGGGTGGCGTGGAACCAGCTCTTCGCCGGGTCGGTGATCGCGATCATCCCGGTGATCGTGCTGTTCGCCTTCATCGAGCGGCGGGTGGTCTCCGGGCTGACCGCGGGGTCGGTGAAGTAGCGGCGCGCGGGGCGGGACGGTGCGGGGGTGCGGAACCCCGCGCCCCCGCCGGGCGCGGCGGGCGGGCAGAATGGCAGGTCGAACCAGCCAGGCGTGTCGGGAGGAGGGAGCCGCGCCGTGCCGCCGCTGACCGAGCGCGAGCAGGCCGTGCTCGCCCTGGAGGCGCGCCCCTGGCGCAGCCCCGGGGCGAAGGAGCAGGCCATACGCCAGTCCCTGGACCTCTCGCCGACCCGCTACTACCAGATCCTCAACGGCCTGCTGGACCGCGAGGAGGCGCTGGCGCACGCGCCGGTGCTGATCAATCGGCTCCGCCGCTTGCGCGATTCGCGCCGGGCGGCGCGGGAGGGCTGACCGCGGCTGCGGCGCAGGCGGCGCTCTCCGGGGTTCGCGCCCACGCCCCGCGTCCCACCCTGGTCGGCGCCTACCGGGCAGCAGCGGCTGCGGTCGGGCGGGTGCGGGAGGTGCCGGGCTGGTCGCGCCCGCGCGGCGGAGCCGCACATGACACAGTCCCGCGCCCCTCGGGGCGGCGCTGCGCGCCTGCCCGCGGGGTCGGCGGGCGGGGCGCGCCTGCGCGGCGGGGCACCACAGACGCAGCCCCGCGCCGTTTGGGGCGGCGCTGCGCGCCTGCCTTCGGGGACGGTGGGCTGGGCGCGCCCGCGGCGGAGCCGCGCATGACACGGCCCCGCGCCCCTCGGGGGGCGCTGCGCGGCTGCACGCGGCGCTGGGCCGATGCGGGTCAGTCCGCGAGGGCGGCGAGGTAGGCCGCGACGGCGCCCGGGTCGGGGACCACCACGTCGGCGCGGGTGGCCAGTTCGTCCACCGGGGGCGCGCCGCAGGCGAGCAGCAGCGCGGGGACGCCCTCCGCGCGGAGGCGCTCGCCGGCGGCGAAGGCCGGGACGTCGCCGAGGTCGTCGCCGGCGTAGAGCAGCGAACGCGCCCCGCGTTCGCGGACCAGCGCGGTCAGGGCCGCGCCCTTGTCCATCCCCGGCGGCCGCAGCTCCAGCACCATCTTCCCCGGCTCCACGGTGAGCTCGTGACGCTCCGCCAGCTTGTACAAGGGGTCGTGCAGCAGCCGCCACGCGCCCTCGGGGTCGGCGGTGCGCCGGGTGTGCACGGCGAGCGCCCGGTGCTTGTCCTCGATCCAGGTGCCCTCGGGCGCGCCCAGCTCCGCCAGCAGCCCGGGCAGCTCCGCGCGGACCGCCGCCACCCCGGGCGGCGGCGCGGCGGCGATCGTCTCGCCGGTCGCGGCCTCCCAGCGCTCCGCGCCGTACGCGCCGAGCACGATCAGGTGCTCCAGCCCCGGCTGCCCGGCGAAGCCGGCGTGCGCGACGGCCACCTCGGCCGGCCGGCCGGTGATCACCGCGACCGTGCCCACCAGCGGTGCGAGCCGACGCAGCGCGGGAAGCACGTCGGGGTGCGCGCGCGCCTGCTCGGGGTCGGGGACGATCGGCGAGAGGGTGCCGTCGAAGTCGAGCGCGACCAGGGTGTGCGCGCGGTCGGCGGCGATCGCCGCCAGCGCCTCCCGCCCGGCGGGGGTGGCGGCCTCGGGAGGGTTCGCCGCGGCATCGGGACGGTTCATGCGAGGGAGTGCCCTTCCTGCGGCCGGTCGCCCGCGCCGGCGGAGCCGGCGTCGAGCGCGGCGAGCTGGTCCAGGAACCAGCGCTGCGGCGGCAGCGCGGTGGCGGCCTCCGCCAGCCGCTTGCTGCGCTCCGCGCGCTCCGCCTCGGGCATGCTCAGCGCCCGGTGCAGGGCGTCCGCGGTGGCGATCACGTCGTAGGGGTTGACCATGACCGCGTGCTCGGCCAGCTCCTCGGCGGCGCCGGCCTCGCGGGAGAGCACCAGCGCGCAGCCCTCGTCCGAGACCACCGGGACCTCCTTGGCGACCAGGTTCATCCCGTCCCGGATCGGGTTCACCAGCGCCACGTCCGCCATCCGGTAGGCGGCCAGCGAGCGCGGGAAGTCGTCGTCGACCTGCAGCAGCACCGGCTGCCAGTCCGGCGTGCCCAGCTCGTCGTTGATCTCGGCGGAGATCCGCTGCACGGCGGCGGTGTACTCGCGGTACTCGGGCAGGTCGTGCCGGGAGGGGTAGGCGAAGGCGATGTGCACCACCCGTCCGCGCCACTCCGGACGGGTCGTCAGCAGGTGCCGGTAGGCCAGCAGTCCGCGGACGATGTTCTTGGACAGCTCGGTGCGGTCCACCCGGACGATCGTCCGCCGGCCGGCGCCGACCCGCTCGCGCAGCGCGGCGAGACGGGCGTCGACGTCGGGCTGGTGCGCCCGGTCGCGCAGGAAGTCGGCGTCCGCGCCGAGGCCGTGCACGCCGAGGCGGACGGCCCGGCCGTCGTGTTCGACCACGAGGTCCCCGCTGCCGCTGTCGCGGACCTCCGCGCCGAGGACGGCGGCGCAGCAGTCGGCGAAGGCGCGCGCCCAGCGCCGGGTGAGGAAGGCCGCGCGGTCGGCGCCGAGGATGCCGGTGAGCACCTCGGCGGCCACGTCGTCGGGCAGCAGTCGGTAGTAGTCCGGGGGCGCCCAGGGGGTGTGCGAGAAGTGGCCGATCCTCAGGTCCGGACGCATCGCGCGGAGCAGGTGCGGTGTCAGTGTCAGGTGGTAGTCCTGGATCAGCACGGCGGCACCGGGGGCGGCCTCGGCGGCGAGCGCCTCGGCGAAGGCCGTGTTGTACGCCCGGTAGGAGGCCCACTCCTTGCGGAAGCGCTCGCCGAAGGCGGGGGTGACGGGCGTGTCGTAGAGGAGGTGGTTCACGAACCAGAGCGTGGAGTTGGCGACCCCGTTGTACGCGCGGGCGAAGGTGCCGGGGTCGATGTCCAGCATGTGCACCGGCCGGTCGGTGCGGGCCGAGGGGTCGTCGAGCCGGTCGAGCCTGCCGCCGGGGGCGCGGCGGGCCGCGGCGCGGTCGCCGTCGCCCAGCGCGGCGCACACCCAGACCGCGTCCGCGTCGCTGATCGCGGAGAGACCGGAGACCAGGCCGCCGCCGCCGCGTTTGAGCGTCAGCGTGCCGTCGTCCTGCTGCGTGTAGGAGGCGGGGCCCCGGTTGGACGCGACCAGGACCCGCGCGCTGCCGACCGGCACGTCCCCGGCCTGCGTGCCGGCGTGCTGCGTGTTGCCGCTGTGTGTGGTGTGCTCTGCACCCATGATCCCCACCTAGCCCACCGGCGTGTGCGCCAAACCCGCGCGCCCCGCCTTTGCCCCGAACGCGGCGCGCGTTGGCGCGAGTGCGCGGGGCCGCCGCGCGCACCTGGAGTCCGCGACGCGGCCCGGTGGCCGCGTCCGGGGGGCCGTCGGGCCGCGGCTCGGGGAGCCGTGTCCGGGGGTTGTCGTCCCGCGGCCGGGCCCCAGCCGGCGGCGCGGCCGGATCGCCGCGTCCGGGGGCCGCTGGGCCGCGGGCCGGGGAGCCGTGTCCGGGGGTTGCCGTCCCGCGGCCGGGCCTGAGCCGGCGGCTCGGCGCTGCCGCGGCGCGGCCGGATCGCCGCGTCCGGGGGCGGCCGGGCCCGCAGGGCGGGGGCCCGTGCCGGCGCGGCTGCCGGAGCATGGCGGCGAGTCGTGGGACCGGGCGCTGTTGGCGCGCGACCGGGCCTCAGCCGGCGGCGCGGCGCTGCCGCAGGGCGCGGTACTCCGGGACGCTCGCCATCGGCGGCCGCTCCGGCTGCGCTATCAGGGAGGTGTACGGCGCGAACATGCCGCTCGCCGCGCCCGCGCTCGGGCCCGCGTCCGGCTCCGTCGCCGGATCCGCGTCCACCCGCGCGAACTGGGTCAGGTGCGGGTGGGCCCGCACGCCGGGCGGGCCGTCCGTGCCGATCCGCTCCAGCGCCGTCCAGTAGATCGCCGCCGCCATCCGGCCGAGCGCGGCGCTGTCCTGGTGGCGGTGGTGCCGCACGCCCACGTCGACCTGGGCCAGTGCGTCGAGGCCGGCCTCGGCCAGGGCGTCCACCAGCAGGCCGAGCTCGACCCCGTAGCCGGTCGGGAACGGCAGCCGCTCCAGCAGCGAGCGCCGCGCCGCGTACTCGCCGCCCAGCGGCTGGACGAAGCCGGCCAGCCGCGGCCAGTGCAGGTTGAGCAACGGCCGGGCCACCAGCTCGGTGACCCGGCCGCCGCCGCCCGGCAGGGCCTGCCCGCCGGTCTCCAGCGGCCGGTCGTACATCGCCTTGACGAACTCCACGCCGGGCTCGGTGAGCAGCGGGCCGACGATGCCGGAGACGAAGTCGGCGGTGAACTCGCGCAGGTCCGCGTCCACGAAGCAGACGATCTCGCCGCTGGTGGCGAGCAGCGAGCGCCACAGCACCTCGCCCTTGCCCGGCACGGACGGCAGCCGCGGCAGGATGTCGTCCCGGTGCACCACCTTGGCGCCGGCCGCCGCCGCGGCCTCGCCGGTGCGGTCGGTCGAGCCGGAGTCGACCACCACCAGTTCGTCGACCAGCGGCACCCGCTCCATCAGCTCGCGCCGGATCTCCGCCACGATCGCGCCGACGGTCGCCTCCTCGTTCAGCGCCGGAAGGACGACGCTGACGCTGCCGCCCTCGCCCGCCCGCCGCTTGGCCCGCAGAAGGTCGGCCAACGGGCGGTCGGCGGCCCGCCAGGACCGCTTCCGCAGCCACTCGGACACCTCTGTCAGCACGCCTTCTCCCCGCCGTGTGATCGATCTCGCGTTCCGGACGCCTATGAACAGCATGCGGTACGTCCGTTACAGTCGTGGGCGGAGGCAGTCCCCGTCCGCGCCGAGCGGTCGGGCCCGCCACCACGACAAACACGTCGCGTCCCGCTTCATTCAACACGCGGCGTCACAGAGCTCATCCAGAGGGGCAGAGGGAACGGCCCGTTGAAGCCCCGGCAACCCTCCAGCCGGTTCCGCGCGTGACCGGTGGTCGACGTCGACCGCCGCTTGCACGAGGCGGGCCCCCGGCGGGGACGGTGCCAAGTCCGGCCCGCGGCGAAAGCCGACCGCGGGGAAGATGAGGAGAGAGGGCCTCGCCACCATGGCTGCACAGACTGCCGACGCCTCCTGTACGACCGCCGCCGACGCCGGCCCGGCCGCCGCCGGTTCCGCCGAGCCGGGGGCTCCCGACTTCGGCCCCGCCGTGGCGCTTTCCTGCCGCGAGTGCGGCGCGCGCTTCCCGCTCGGACCGTCCTTCGCCTGCCTGGAGTGCTTCGGGCCGCTGGAGATCGCCTACGAGCTGCCGACCGGAGACCCGCGGGCGCTGCGCGCCGCGATCGAGGCCGGCCCCACGAACATCTGGCGCTACGCGCCGCTGCTGCCGGTCCCGGCCTCCGTCGCCGAGCTGCCGAGCCTGAACCCCGGCTGGACCAAGCTCGTGAAGGCCGACAACCTGGCCCGCGAGCTGGGCATCACCGGCGGCCTGCACGTCAAGGACGACTCCGGCAACCCGACGCACTCCTTCAAGGACCGCGTGGTCGCCATCGCCGTCCAGGCGGCCCGCACCTTCGGCTTCACCACGCTCTCCTGCTCCTCGACCGGCAACCTGGCCGGCGCGGTGGGCGCCGCGGCCGCCCGGGCCGGCTTCCGCTCCTGCGTGTTCATCCCGCACGACCTGGAGGCCGGGAAGGTCGTCATGGCCGCGGTCTACGGCGGCGAGCTGGTCGGCATCAAGGGCAACTACGACGACGTGAACCGCTTCTGCTCGGAGCTGATCGGCGACCCGATCGGCGAGGACTGGGGCTTCGTCAACGTCAACCTCCGCCCGTACTACGGCGAGGGCTCCAAGACGCTGGCCTACGAGATCTGCGAGCAGCTCGGCTGGCGGCTGCCGGACCAGATCGTGATCCCGATCGCCTCCGGCTCCCAGTTCACGAAGATCGACAAGGGTCTGCGCGAGCTGATCGAGGTCGGCCTGGTCGAGGACAAGCCCTACAAGCTCTTCGGCGCCCAGGCGACCGGCTGCTCCCCGGTGTCGGTGGCCTTCAAGGACGGCCGCGACGTGGTCCGCCCGCAGAAGCCCGACACCATCGCCAAGTCGCTGGCCATCGGCAACCCGGCGGACGGCCCCTACGTCCTGGACATCGCCCGCCGCACCGGCGGCGCGGTGGAGGACGTCTCGGACGCCGAGGTGGTGGACTCGATCCGGCTGCTCGCCCGCACCGAGGGCATCTTCGCCGAGACCGCGGGCGGCGTGACCGTCGGCGTGCTGCGCAAGCTGCTCGCGAGCGGTCAGCTCGACCCGACCCTGGAGACCGTGGTCCTCAACACCGGCGACGGCCTGAAGACCCTGGACGCGGTGGCGGACACGGCCCGTCCCACCGCGATCATCAGCCCCACCCTTGACTCCTTCCGAGAGGCAGGCCTCGCATGAGCGTCACCGTCCGCATCCCGACCATCCTGCGCACCTACACCGGCGGCGCGGCCGAGGTGACCGCCGAGGGCAAGACCCTCGCCGAGGTCCTGTCCGACCTGGACGCCAACCACGCCGGAATCCAGGCGCGCATCCTCGACGACACCGGCAAGCTGCGCCGTTTCGTCAACGTCTACGTGAACGACGACGACGTCCGCTTCGCCGACGGCCTGGAGACGCAGATCGCGGACGGCGGAAACGTCTCGATCATTCCCGCGGTCGCCGGCGGCTGCTGAGCCTTCTGAATCACCGCTTTCGCAGCACGGCGCGCCTGTTGCCGCGAATACACCCGGTCCGCGAGGGCCGGGTGTATTCCGTTGTAGAGTGAAGCTGTAGGGGAGACCGGCTGCCCCGGAACCTCCGGTCCGCGGGCGTTCCCACCCCGCTCCCGCCCGTCGAGCCGATCGGCTCCGGGTGTGCGGAGGGCGGCGGCTCCACGGGGCGTGTACGAACGCCGCGCCGCGGCCGGGACGGGCCGTGCGGCGGGCGGCAGGCACGCGGCGAGCACCACTGGGCGGCGCCCAGGCACCACCGCGCACAGCGCGCAGGCACCACGAGCACCACCAGCACCACCAGGCACGGGAACGCGGCGGCGGAAACGGCCGGAATTCCTTGCGCGAGCGGAGCGGGCAATTCCTCCGTTTCAGCCCCGTTTGTCCGGCCGGATTCGCGGTGCTTCCTCCGCGGTTCGCCGCCTTTCTTCCCTTTGCGGTCTCACAGATTCGTCGCCGTTATGGCCTGTTGCGCAGGGCATCGATGCGGATACATTCGGCGGCGGTCGGCGCGCTCGGCGCTTCGGCGGCCCTTCTCCGGAACGCGGCCGGCGGACGGCGGGCCGACCCGGGGACGCGATGTGCGGATCCGTGAAAGGGCCAGCACTAGGGGAGTTCGGAATGGCTCAGGGCACCGTCAAGTGGTTCAACGCGGAGAAGGGATACGGCTTCATCGCGGTCGACGGTGGTGCGGACGTGTTCGTCCACTACAGCGCGATCCAGATGGACGGGTACCGGTCGCTCGAGGAGGGTCAGCGGGTCGAGTTCGAGATCTCGCAGGGCCAGAAGGGGCCGCAGGCGGACATGGTCCGCGTCACGGCCTGACCTCTTCACCTCGTCGGCGCGATCGCTGACTGAACAGGACCGGCTGAGTCTCGTTCCGGATTCCGCGGGCCTCGCGCCACGCGGTCGCTGGCACAGCTCCATCGCAGGTCTTCGGCGGACCCGCCGCCCCCTCGGGGGTGGCGGGTCCGCCGCGTTCCCGGCCGCCGTTCCCGGCCATGGGCCGGTGCCGCCCCCGCGCGGGGCGCAAAGGCGCCGCGCGCCCCGGCGCCCCGGGAGGGCGCTTGCACTCGGGGGGTGCGAGTGCTAATCATTGCGTTGGCACTCTCGACGAGAGAGTGACAACGGGCCGGGAGGTGAGGTCCGGGAGCAGCGGCGGGCAAGGGACGCCGCGGTGCCCTGGCCGTCCGTCGCGGGCGCCTGCGCGGTCCACGCAGCATCCATCAGTCCCGGAGGGACCACTTCACATGGCCAAGATCATCGCGTTTGACGAGGAAGCGCGGCGCGGCCTCGAGCGCGGGATGAACCAGCTCGCCGACGCTGTCAAGGTCACGCTGGGCCCCAAGGGCCGCAACGTCGTCCTTGAGAAGAAGTGGGGCGCCCCCACGATCACCAACGACGGTGTCTCCATCGCCAAGGAGATCGAGCTCGAGGACCCCTACGAGAAGATCGGCGCGGAGCTCGTCAAGGAGGTCGCGAAGAAGACCGACGACGTCGCGGGTGACGGCACCACCACCGCCACCGTGCTGGCCCAGGCTCTCGTCCGCGAGGGTCTGCGCAACGTCGCCGCCGGCGCCAACCCGATGGCTCTGAAGCGCGGCATCGAGAAGGCCGTCGAGGCCGTCTCCAGCCAGCTGCTGGAGCAGGCGAAGGACGTGGAGACCAAGGAGCAGATCGCCTCCACCGCCTCCATCTCCGCTGCCGACACCCAGATCGGCGAGCTCATCGCCGAGGCGATGGACAAGGTCGGCAAGGAAGGCGTCATCACCGTCGAGGAGTCCCAGACCTTCGGTCTGGAGCTGGAGCTCACCGAGGGTATGCGCTTCGACAAGGGCTACATCTCGGCGTACTTCGCCACCGACATGGAGCGTATGGAGGCCTCGCTCGAGGACCCGTACATCCTCATCGCCAACTCCAAGATCTCCGCGATCAAGGACCTGCTGCCGCTGCTCGAGAAGGTCATGCAGTCCGGCAAGCCGCTGCTGATCATCGCCGAGGACGTCGAGGGCGAGGCCCTGTCGACCCTGGTGGTCAACAAGATCCGCGGCACCTTCAAGTCCGTCGCCGTCAAGGCCCCGGGCTTCGGCGACCGCCGCAAGGCCATGCTGGGCGACATCGCCATCCTCACCGGCGGCACCGTGATCTCCGAGGAGGTCGGCCTCAAGCTGGAGAACGCGGGCCTCGACCTGCTCGGCCGCGCCCGCAAGGTCGTCATCACCAAGGACGAGACCACCATCGTGGACGGCGCCGGTGACAGCGACCAGGTCCAGGGCCGCGTGAACCAGATCCGCGCCGAGATCGAGTCCTCGGACTCGGACTACGACCGCGAGAAGCTGCAGGAGCGCCTGGCCAAGCTGGCCGGCGGTGTGGCCGTCATCAAGGCCGGCGCCGCGACCGAGGTCGAGCTCAAGGAGCGCAAGCACCGCATCGAGGACGCGGTGCGCAACGCCAAGGCGGCCGTCGAGGAGGGCATCGTCGCCGGTGGTGGCGTGGCCCTGCTCCAGGCCTCCGTGGCCTTCGAGAAGCTCGAGCTGGACGGCGACGAGGCCACCGGTGCCAACATCGTCAAGGTCGCGCTCGAGGCCCCGATCAAGCAGATCGCGACCAACGCCGGCCTCGAGGGCGGCGTCGTGGTGGAGAAGGTGCGCAACCTCCCCGCCGGCCACGGTCTGAACGCGGCCACCGGTGAGTACGTCGACCTGGTCAAGGAGGGCGTCATCGACCCCGCCAAGGTGACCCGCTCGGCGCTGCAGAACGCGGCCTCCATCGCCGCGCTCTTCCTCACCACCGAGGCCGTCATCGCCGACAAGCCGGAGAAGGCCGCTGCCCCGGCCGGCGGCGGCATGCCCGGCGGTGACATGGACTTCTGATCCGGCTTCCGGATCCGATCCGTCCTGCTCGGAAGGCGGTCCCCCCTCGGGGAGGCCGCCTTCCGGCGTTTTCGTGGCAGCCGCATAGGCTGGCCGGGTGAGTGGTGAACGCAGGCCGTGGGTGGTGGGCGTGTCCGGCGCGTCGGGGACGCCGTACGCGGCCTCGGTGCTGCGCGGGCTGCTGGCCGCGGGCGAGGCGGTGGACCTGGTGGTGAGCCGGGCCGCGCGGCTCACCCTGCTCGACGAGACCGGCGGGCCGCTCCGCGACGCGCACTGGCGCGCGGACCTGGCGCGCTGGCTGGAGGTCGAGGACGAGGCGCTGGACGCGGTCCGGTACTGGCCGGCCGGGGACCTCGCGGCCGGGCCGTCCTCCGGGTCCTACCCGTCCAAGGGCATGCTGGTGGTGCCGGCGAGCACGGCGGCGGTGGCGGGGATCGCCCTGGGGCTGTCCAAGGACCTGCTGCAGCGGGCCGCGAGCGTGGCGCTCAAGGAGCGCCGGCCGCTGGTGGTCTGCGTGCGGGAGACCCCGCTGTCCGGGGTGGTGCTGCGGCAGCTGGTCGCGCTGGACGAGGCGGGGGCCGTGGTACTGCCGGCCTCGCCCGCCTTCTACGCGGGCGGGAGCACCGCCCAGGAGCTGGTGGACTTCGTGGCCGGCCGGGTGCTGGACGCCGCCGGGGTGCCGCACGCGCTCTACCGGCGCTGGCGCGGGGAGATCGGCGCGGCGCGCGGGGAGGCCGGCGAAGGCCGCCCGGGGCGGTCGGCGGGCGCGTGACCCGGATCACGTGACGTCGGTGCCGCGCGGTATCTTCGCATCGGATGCCAGGCTCCCGGCCGGACCGGAGCGCGGTATCCGGGACAAGGTCGCCGGGTTGCCCAACGATCGGAAGGCACACAGCATATGGACGCGGTGGACAGACAGCTCATCCAGGCGCTGCGGGAGAACGGCCGGGCCTCCTACGCGGAACTGGGGCGGCTGGTCGGACTGTCCGGGCCGAGCGTCACCGACCGGATCAACCGGCTGGAGCAGGCCGGCGTCATCACCGGCTACCGCGCGACGGTCGCCCCGGCCGCGCTGGGCCTGGGCGTCACCGCCCTGATCGGGCTCCAACTCACCGACGCCGCCGACCACGAGGAGGTCGCGGTCCGGCTGCGGGACATCCCCGAGATCGAGGACTGCTGGTTCATCGCCGGCGAGGACTCCTACATGATCAAGGTCCGGGTGGCCGACGTGGACGGGCTGGAGTCGGTGGTCAAGCGGCTCTCCGGCACCAAGGGCGTCGCCCGCACGCGCACCACGGTGGTGCTCTCCACCAAGTGGGAGAGCCGCGTCAACGACCTCCCCGAGGAGTGAGCGCGATGCCGGAGGACGCGCCCGCGCGGGGCGAGGCGCCGGGCCCGGCGCTGGTCGGCCTGCCCGAGATCGAGGCGGCCCGCGCGCGGATCGCCGGGGTGGCCGTCCGCACGCCGCTGATGCGCTGCCCCTGGGCGGACGGGCTGCCGGGCGGCGGAGCCGAGCAGGAGCCGGGCACGGGCGCCGGCCGCCGGCTGTACCTCAAGCCGGAGTCGCTGCAGCCCACCGGCGCCTTCAAGATCCGCGGCGCCTACAACCGGCTCGCCGCGCTGACCCCGGAGGAGCGGGCGCGCGGGGTGGTCGCCCAGTCCAGCGGCAACCACGCCCAGGCCGTCGCGTACGCGGCGCGCGCGCTCGGCATCAAGGCCGTCATCGTGATGCCGGACACCTCGCCCGCGGTGAAGGTGGACAACACCCGCTCCTTCGGCGCCGAGGTGGTCATCGTGCCGATGCACGAGCGCGACACCACCCCGCGCGAGCTGGTCGAGCGGCACGGCTACGTCTGGGTCCCGCCCTACGACGACCCGTATGTGATCGCCGGTCAGGGCACGGTGGGTCTTGAGCTCGCCGAGGACCTCGCCGAACTCGCCGCCCGCGGCGAGCCGGTGGACACCGTGCTGGTCCCGGTCAGCGGCGGCGGGCTGATCAGCGGCGTGGCCGCCGCGCTCAAGCGGACCGCGGGTCTTTCGGTGCGGGTGGTCGGCGTCGAGCCGGAGCTCGCGGCCGACGCGGCGGAGAGCCTGCGCGCCGGCGAGCGCCGCGCCTGGTCCTTCGCCGACACCCACCGCACCGTCGCGGACGGGCTGCGCACCAACTCCCTCGGCGTGCTGCCCTGGGAGCACGTCCGGCGGTACGTGGACGACATCGTCACCGTCTCCGAGGAGGAGATCCGGGAGGCCGTGGGCGTGCTGGCGCGGCGCGGGCGGCTGGTCGCCGAGCCGTCCGGCGCGGTCACCACCGCGGCCTATCTGCACCGCGCCGCCGAACTGCCCGGGCGCGTGTTCGCGGCGGTGGTCAGCGGCGGCAACATCGACCCGGCGCTGCTGGCCGAGTCGGTCCGGGTAGCCTCGTAGAGTTCCAGGAAGACTTCCGGGAGCAGGGCTACACGTCGGGAAAGCGGAGGCGCGAGGCGGATGGACGCGGGACTGAAGCGGGAGCTGGAAGCGAAGGTCTTCGCCGGCGAGCGGCTGACCCGCGAGGACGGCATCGCCCTCTACGAGACCGACGACCTGGCCTGGCTGGGCGGCCTCGCCCACCACGTGCGGACGAAGAAGAACGGCGACGTCGTCCACTTCAACGTCAACCGCCACCTCAACATGACCAACGTGTGCACGGCCTCGTGCGCGTACTGCTCGTTCCAGCGCAAGCCGGGCGAGAAGGACGCCTACACCATGCGCATCGAGGAGGCCGTGCGGCTGGCCAAGGCGATGGAGAACGATCAGCTGACCGAGCTGCACATCGTCAACGGCCTGCACCCGACGCTGCCGTGGCGGTACTACCCGCGCTCGCTGCGGGCGCTGAAGGAGGCGCTGCCGAACGTCGCGCTCAAGGCCTTCACCGCGACCGAGATCCACCACTTCGAGAAGATCTCCGGGCTGCCCGCCGACGAGATCCTCGACGAGCTGATCGACGCCGGCCTGGAGTCGCTCACCGGCGGCGGCGCCGAGATCTTCGACTGGGAGGTCCGGCAGCACATCGTCGACCACGACACCCACTGGGAGGACTGGTCGCGGATCCACCGGCTCGCCCACAGCAAGGGGCTGAAGACCCCCGCCACCATGCTCTACGGCCACATCGAGGAGCGCCGGCACCGGGTCGACCACGTGCTGCGGTTGCGCGAACTGCAGGACGAGACGGGCGGCTTCCAGGTCTTCATCCCGCTGCGCTACCAGCACGACTTCCACGACTCGAAGGACGGGAAGATCCGCAACCGGATCCAGGCGCGGACCACGATGGCCTCCGGCGCCGAGATGATCCGCACCTTCGCGGTCTCCCGGCTGCTCTTCGACAACGTGCCGCACGTCAAGGTGTTCTGGGTGATGCACGGCCTAGCGGGCGCGCAGATCATGCTGAACCACGGCGCCGACGACATGGACGGCTCGGTCGTCGAGTACAAGATCACGCACGACGCGGACGGCTTCGGCACGCCCAACAAGCTCTCCCGCGAGGACCTGCTCGACCTCATCCGGGACGCCGGCTTCCGCCCGGTCGAGCGCAACACCCGGTACGAGATCATCCGCGAGTACGAGGGCCCGCAGGCGGGGCGGCGGGACGTGCCGCAGGCGATGCGGCTCTGAGCGTCGCGCGTAGGCGCGGGCGGTCCAGGGGCGCGGGCGCGGTCGCCGGAGACCGAGCAGGCGCTGGGGCGTCGGGGCGCTGAGACGTGGAGCGGCGTCGCGGCGGGCGGCGGCGGCCCGGGGTCCTGGGCTCGGCCGGTTCGGCCGGGTCGGCCGGGTCGGCCGGGGCTGTCCGCCGCGGGTGCCGGAGCCGCGCGTTAGGCTCCGGGCATGCCGTCGTCGTACCCGCCGCTGGAGTTCACCCTCGACCCCGGGATCACCCCCGCCCTGCGCGAGGAGGTCGTCGCGCTCTGGACGGACGTGAGCAACGCCGGGGGAGCGGTGGGCTTCGTCCCGCCGGTCACCGCCGCAGACGTCCTGCCCACCGCCGAGGCCCAGTTCGCCGGGGTCACCGACGGTCCGGACCGGTTGCTGATCGGCCGAGAGCTGGAGACCGGCCGGCTGGCCGCCGTGGTCTTCCTGACCGACCAGCGGTTCGCCCTGATGTCGCACTGGCGGATGCTCAAGCGGCTGATGGTGCACCCCGCCTTCCAGGGCCGGGGCTACGGCCTGCAGCTGCTCGCCGAGGTCGAGCGGACCGCCCGCTCCTGGGGGCTGGCCGGTCTCAAGCTCACCCTGCGCGGCGGCCTCGGGCTGGAGGACTTCTACGCCCGCGCCGGCTACAAGGAGGTCGGCCGGGTGCCCGGCGCGATCCGGGTCGCCCCGGGCGACGAGCGCGACGACGTCACCATGTGGCTCGACCTGCGCTGAGCGCGGCGGTTCCGGGTTCCCGCTCGCCGCGGTGCGGTGTGTCGCGGGGGCGACGCAAGATCGCGCGCCGACGCGTGTTTGACTGGTACGGCCACATCCTGAGAAGAGGACTCGCCGTGAACGCCGACTCCAAGGACGCCGCCGCCTCCGCGGCTGGCCGGGACGACCAGGCTCAGCAGGGCCCGGGTGTCAGCGCCCGGCACGCGACGCTGCGCTACACCTCGCTGCGGGTGAGCATCTTCCTCGCCTGCTTCCTGGTCTGCTGGCTGCTCGCGCTCGCGCACGTGATCCCGGTCGCCGGGTCGAGCGGCGCGGTCCTGCTGCTGCTGATCGCCGCCGTGGTCTCCGCGCCGATCAGCTACGTGGTGCTGAACCGCCAGCGGGACGCGATGTCGGCGCAGCTGGTCACCGGCGTGCAGCGGGTGCAGGAGCGCCGGCGCGCCGCGAACCCCGGCAAGCTCTCGATGCGCGAGCGCATCGCGGCGCAGAACGCCGCGGAGGACGCGGTCGACGAGTCCACGCGCGTCTGAGGCGCGCTCACGCCCCGGCGGCGGGCCCGCCGTTGCGCCCACGCGGCGGAGCCGCAGATGTCACAGCCCCCGCGCGCCTTTGCGCCCACCGGGCGTCAGCGACCGCGGTCGCGCGGCTGCGGGCCCCACATGGCCGGTCGCGCAGTTCCCCGCGCCCCTTTCGCGGCGCTTCGCGCCTGCTCCGGGGCGCTCGGGCCAGGCGCGAAGCGCCGACCCGAGGGGCGCGGGGAACTGCGCGACCAGCCAGACACCTCCCGCAGTCGCGTGACCGCAGCCGTCGACGCCCGGTAGGCGGGACGCACGGGGCGCCCGCGCGTCAGGGGGTCGGGGGTGTCCCCGGGAGGTCCGCCTCGGCCTCGCTCGCGCGCTTGCGCGCGAGCGCCGCGCGGCGGCCGCGCGTGTAGCGGATGCCGTACAGGCCGAGGAGCGCTCCGCACAGGCAGGTCCACAGCCACCAGGTGGCGTGGTGCCGCGCGAGCGTCCCGTGCAGGGGGAGCAGGACGACGAAGGCGACCAGCCAGAGGATGGTCCCGCCGGTCGTGATCGCCACCTCGTTCGCCTCGATCGGCGGCGGTGCCGGGCGCAGCTGGTTCTTCTCGGCCTTCACGGCTCCACAGCCTACGGCCTGGGCGTCCCGCCCCGGCGGCCGGAGTGGGGAGTCCGGAGTGGGGAGTAAAGTGCGGCCGCGCCGCGGAACAGCGAACCCACCGGCCCCACGCGCCGTCCACCGCACCTCTACGCGCGCAGATAGCACAATCGCACTAACTTATTCATACTGACCCTGCTGGGATGCCGCTCGGTATGTCGGGTCGACGCCGATCCGGAGGTCCCGCTTCGGTCCGGGCGAGCGACGCCCGGCCGAACCCGGCGACCCCGCCGACCCCCTTCCCCTCAATCACCCCCAGAGGAAGAGAACATGTCCACGTCGGCCGCCGCCCAGGGCCAGTCCGTGCAGGGCTCCCCGCCGCCGAAGAACGCCCTCGACCGTTTCTTCAAGCTCACCGAGCGCGGCACGACCCCGCTCCGCGAGCTTCGCGGCGGCGTCGTCACGTTCTTCGCGATGGCCTACATCATCGTGCTGAACCCGATCATCCTGTCCAGCGGCACGGACCGGCTCGGGCATCACCTGAACAGCGGTCAGCTGGTCACCGCGACCTGCATCACCGCCGCGTTCACCACACTGCTCATGGGCGTCATCGGCAACGTGCCGATCGCGCTCGCCGCCGGCCTCGGCGTCAACTCGATGGTCGCCCTGCAGATCGCCCCGAAGACCACCTGGCCCGAGGCCATGGGCATGGTCACCCTGGCCGGTATCTGCATCCTCATCCTGGTCGCCACCGGCCTCCGGGAGCGGGTCATGCGCATGATCCCGGACGGGCTGCGCAAGGGCATCACGATGGGCATCGGCCTGTTCATCCTGCTGATCGGCCTGGTCGACGGCGGCTTCGTCTCCCGGATCCCGGACGCCGCGCAGACCACCACCCCGGTCCAGCTCGGCAGCGACGGGCACCTCAACGGCTGGCCGGTGCTGTGCTTCGTCATCGGCGTGCTGCTCACCCTGGTGCTGCTCAACCGGCGGGTCCCGGGCGCGGTGCTGATCTCCATCGCGGTGGTCACCGTGATCGCGATCATCATCAACAGCATCGCCACCATCCCCGGCGCCTCCTGGGGCCTGACCGTGCCGTCCTGGCCGCACTCGGTCGTCTCCACGCCGGACTTCAGCCTGATCGGCAAGGTCAGTCTGTTCGGCGGGTTCAAGGACGTCGGCATCCTGCCGGGCATCCTCTTCGTCTTCACCATCCTGCTGTCGAGCTTCTTCGACGCGATGGGCACCATCCTCGGCGTGACCGACGAGGCCGGGCTGCTGGACGCCAGCGGCGACCTGCCCGGGATGAACAAGGTCCTGATGGTCGACGGCGTCGCCACCGCGCTCGGCGGTATCACCTCCTCCTCCGGCAGCACCTGCTTCGTCGAGTCGACCACCGGCGTCGGCGAGGGCGCGCGCAGCGGTCTGGCCAGCGTCTTCACCGCGATCCTGTTCGCGCTGGCGCTGTTCTTCTCGCCGCTGGCGCTGGTCGTGCCCTCCGCGGCGGCGGCCCCGGCGCTGGTCGCGGTGGGCTTCCTGATCGTGGCCGCCCACGTGCGGACCATCGACTGGAGCGACTGGACCATCGCCGTCCCGGTCTTCTTCACGATGTTCGTGATGCCCTTCACCTACAGCATCACCACGGGCATCGGCGCCGGCTTCATCGCGTACATCGTGATGAAGGCGACCGCGGGGAAGATCCGGCAGATCCCGGTGATGATGTGGATCGTCGGTTTCTTCTTCCTGATCTACTTCGCGCTGGGCCCGATCGAGCAGGCGCTCAACGTCTGATCCGACGCGTCGGCGGACCCCGTGACCGGGCCGGAGCCTTCGGGCTCCGGCCCGGTCCGTGTTTTCCGGGGTGTCGCGACGCCGTGCGAGGGGGCATGTCCTTAGGCAAGGTAATGAGCTATGCTAAGGACATGCCACAGCTGACTGCCCAGGACGACCTCGCCGCGGTCACCGCGCTTCGCGCGTCCGTGATGCGTCTCGGCCGGCGCCTGCGGAACCAGCGCATCGAGGACCCCTCGCTGAGCCCGACCGAGATGCAGGTGCTCGGCACGCTCGCGCGCTGCGGCCGGGCGACGCCCGGCGAGCTGGCCCGCAAGGAGCACGTCCAGCCGCCGTCGATGACCAGGATCGTCGCGATGCTGGAGGAGAAGGGGCTGGTCCGGCGCGAGCCGCACCCGGAGGACCGGCGCCAGGTCGTGGTCTCCGCGACCGCCGAGGCCGAGGCGATCATGGACCAGAGCCGCCGCAAGCGGGACGCCTGGCTGGCCGATCTCGCCGTCGGGCTGACCGAGGAGGAGTGGGGCCTGCTGCGTGCGGCGGCGCCCGCGCTGGAGCGCCTGGCCCAGCTGTGAGCCCCGCGGCGCGCTTGCGCGCCGTCGGGGAACTCCGGGGCCGCGTCCCGGGCCCGCCTTCGCCCCCGGGGGCCGGTGACGCCGGCCGCGCGCCCCGAGCCCTGAACCGATACCGAACCACCGAACCCCGCCACCCGATGGAGACCGACACGCAGTCCGTGACCGAACCGAGCGCCCGCGCCGACCTGCCAGGAGAGACCGCTGTGACTTCGTCCGCCGGAGCCGATGACGCCGATCCGCCGACCGTCCGCACCAGCCCGACCGATGAGACCCGCGCCCCGGAGCGCGCCGACGGCCCGACCGCGACCGAGCGCGCCGAGCAGGCCGACCGCGCCGGCCGGAAGGCCGTGACCGGCAAGGGCCGCGGGGGGATGTTCGCCTCCCTCTCCATCCGCAACTACCGCTACTACTTCGCCGGCCAGGTCGTCTCCAACAGCGGCACCTGGATGCAGCGCGTGGCGCAGGACTGGCTGGTCCTGAGCCTGACCGGCAGCGCCTTCGCTGTCGGCATCACCACCGCCATGCAGTTCCTGCCGATGCTGCTGTTCGGCCTGTTCGGCGGTGTGATCACGGACCGGTTCGGCAAGCGCCGGCTGCTGATGGCCACCCAGAGCATGATGGGCGGGCTGGCCGGCATCCTCGCGGTGCTGACGCTCACCGGCGTCGTCCAGGTCTGGCACGTCTACCTGATGGCGTTCCTCACCGGCCTGGTCACCGTGGTCGACAACCCGACCCGGCAGACCTTCGTCTCCGAGATGGTCGGGGTCCGGCAGCTCCGCAACGCGGTCAGCCTGAACTCGGCGAACTTCCAGACCGCCCGCATGATCGGCCCGGCGCTGGCCGGCGCGGTGATCGCGGCGGTGGGCAGCGGCTGGGCGTTCGCGATCAACGCGGCGTCGTTCGCGGCGGTGATCCTCGGGCTGTCCCTGATGCGGACCTCGGAGCTGCACCCGGGCCCGAGGGCCCGGCGCGAGCCCGGTCAGCTGCGCGAGGGGCTGCGCTACGTCTCCTCGCACCCGGAGCTGATCTGGCCGATCGTCCTGGTCGGGTTCATCGGCACCTTCGGCTTCAACTTCCCGACCGTGCTCTCCGGCTTCGCCTACAGCGTCTTCCATGTCGGTGCGGGGAAGTACGGTCTGCTCAACACCGCGATGGCGATCGGTTCGGTGACCGGCGCACTGCTGGCGGCGCGGCGCTCGCGGGTGCGGCTGCGGCTGCTGGTCGGCGCGGCGGTGGCGTTCGGGCTGCTCGAGACCGCGACCGCCTGGGCGCCGGAGTACTGGGTGTTCGCGGCGATGCTGACGGTGGTCGGCCTGCTCGGCCTGACCTTCAACACCTCCGCGAACTCCACCGTGCAGCTCGCGGTGGAACCCGCCATGCGGGGGCGGGTGATGAGCCTCTACATGATGGTCTTCACCGGCGGCACGCCGATCGGCGGGCCGATCGTCGGCTGGGTGACCGAGCACTACGGCCCGCGGATCGGCCTGACCGCCTGCGGGCTGGTCTCGGCCGCCGCGGCGGCGACGGTCGCCGTGATGCTGGCCCGGGTGGGCGGGCTGCGGCTGAGCGTCGCGGTACGGCGCGCGCAGCGGCAGCGGCAGCGGGGCTTCGTCGCGCTCGTGCCGAGCCCGCGCGCGGCGGCGGAGTTGGAACGGCGCGTGGCGCAGGACGCCGAACGCGAGGAGCAGCAGGCCCGGCTCACGGCGGGTCTCTGAGCCGTCCCGCGCCGCGGTTCTGCGGTTTCGCCGCGCGGCGCGGGAGCGCTGACCGCCGCGGTGGGCGTCGGGGTGGGCCCACCCCCGGCTGCGCGCCGGATGGCTGTTGGGGGTTCGCGCCCACGTCCCGCGCCCCACCCTGGTCGGCGCCTACTGGGCTTCAGCGGACGGCGGTCGTGCGGGTGCGGGGAGGCGCCGGGCTGGTCGCGCCCGCGCGGCGGAGCCGCATGTGTCACAGCCCGCGCGCCTTCGGGCGGCGCTTCGCGCCTGCCTGCGGGAGCGGCCGGCTGGTCGCGCCCGCGCGGCGGAGCCGCGTGTGTCACAGCCCCGCGCGCCTCGGGTCGGCGCTTGGCGCCTGGCGGGGAGCGGGCTGGGCCGCAGAATGGGGCCGTGCGGGTATTCGTCGCGGTGGGTGTGCCGGAGTCGGCGCGGGCGGAGCTGGAGGCGGCGGTCGCGGGGCTGCGTGGGCGCCTCGACGGGGTGCGTTGGACGGCGCCGGACAGCTGGCATCTGACCCTGGCCTTCATCGGCGAGGTCGGGGAGGAGCGGTTGCCGCGGCTGGCCGCCCGCTTGGAGCGGGCCGCCGCCCGGCACCCGGCGCACCGCCTGCGGCTGGCGGGCGCGGGCCGCTTCGGCGACCGGGCCCTGTGGGCGGGGGTGCGCGGGGACGTCCGGACGCTGGGCCGGCTGGCGCAGTCGGCGCAGGCCGCCGCGCGTCGTGAGGGGTTCCCGGGCGAGGACCGCGCGTTCCGCGCCCACCTCACCCTGGCCCGCAGCGGCGGGAGGCAGCGCGGAGACCACGGCCACGGGGTCGATCTGCGCCCGGCGGTGGCGGCCCTGGAGGGCTTCGAGGGGACGGCGTGGACCGTCCGCCGGCTGCTGCTGATGCGCAGCCACCTCGGGGGCGGGCCCGCCCGCTACGAGGAGCTGGCCTCCTGGCCCCTGGCCGAGCCGTCCCTGGCGGGGCCGCCCGGCGCCGAGCCGTCCCCCGCCGAGCCGTCCCTGGCGGAGCCGCCCGGCGCCGAGCCGTCCCCCGCCGAGCCGTCCCCCGCCGAGACGCCGCCCGGCGCCGAGCCGTCCCCCGACCGAGGCGCCCCGACAGACACACCCCCGACCGGGCCGTCCCCCGCCGAGACGCCCCCGACCGGGCCGCCCCTCGCCGAGACGCCCGGTGACCCCCGGTAAGCTGCGGGGGTGGACCCGAAGACCCGTACCCGCATCGTGACCGGCGCGCTCGTGCTGCTGCTGCTCGTCGTGGTGCTGGGCGCGCTGCTGCACTGACGCCGGCGCGGCCTCGACGCCGCCGCACCGACCCGGGCCCGCCGACGTGGGCGCACGTCGCCTCCTGCCCGCCGATCTCTGTGCGCCCCCTGTGTTCCCCCGTCTCCCACCGGTAGCCTCTCGCCGTTCTGGTATACCCAACTCCCGGACGTCCGGAGGCCTTTCACATGGGTTCAACGGCACCGCGCCGGAGACGGACAGCGTCTCTCGCGGCACTGATATCCGCCGCGCTGATCGCGGCGGCGGGTTCCACCGCCCCCGCCTGGGCAAGCTCGGGCGGCAGCACCCCCGGCACCACCAGCGCGAGTACGACCAGTACCACCAGCACCACCTCCGCCGCGGACAGCGACGGCACCGACCCCGACCACGAGCAGGCCGGCGACGAGTCCGGCGAGCTGATGGAGGCGACCGACGCGTACAACGCGCCGCGGCTCGCCCCCGGCGGCTCGGTCTCCTCGGGCGCGTACCAGGCGGCGTGGCAGCACCTGCTCGGCATGCCGGTGCGCAGCGGCACCTTCACCGAGCAGACCACCCAGCCCTACAACTCGGACGCGCTGCACTACCGCGACCAGAACGCGTCCAACTCCAGCGGCGGCGCCGGTTATTCGGCCGGCCGCATCGCCGCGCTGGCCACCGACCCGACGCACGCCGGCGTGATCTACGCGGGCGGCGCGGACGGCGGCGTGTTCCGATCGACCGACGACGGCGGCACCTGGACGCCGATCGCGGACCACCTGCCCGCGCTCTCCGTCGGCGCGCTCGCCGTCGCGCCGGACGGCTCGCTCTGGTTGGGCACCGGCGAGGCGACCACCGCCGCCGACAACTACCAGGGCAGCGGCGTCTACCGGCTGGCCGACCCGGTGACCGGCACCTTCACCGAGGCCGACCAGCTCGGCGGGACCGCGCTGGACAACAGCTCGATCCACGAGCTGCGGATGGACGCCGACGCCGGCTACGCCTTCGCGGTCACCTCGCACGGCGTCTTCCGCCGCTCGCTCACCGCCGCCACGACCGCCGACTGGCAGCGCGTCCTGGCGCCCTGCGCCGGCGTCGGCGTCAGCGGTATCACCTGCGGGACCACCGCCGACTACGCGGACATCGCCGACGACCTGGCCGTGCAGCCGGGCACCGGCGGGAAGCGCCTGGTGGCCGACGTGGCCTGGCGCTCCGGGGCCTCCTACAACGGCTTCTACTACTCGAACGACGCCGGCACGACCTGGACCCGGGCGAACCCGACCGGGGCGGTCAACCCCAAGGACATCGGCAACGCCACCTTCGCCTACGCCGCCGACGGCAGCCGGCTCTACGTGGTGATGGAGTCGCCGACGCTGCTGAACAAGGCGGACGGCGGCCAGTCCCCGTACACGACGCTCGCGGGCGTGTACGTCAGCCCGAGCGGGAACGTCGCCGGGCCCTACAACCAGATCGCCAACGACAACGTGCTGGCGAACAGCGGCTCGGCGATGAAGAAGACCGTGATGGGCGCCGGCTACCAGCCGGGCACCCAGGCCTGGTACGACCAGTCTCTGGCGGTCGACCCGAGCAACCCGCAGCACCTCTACCTCGGCCTGGAGGAGCTCTACGAGAGCTGGGACGGCGGCGCGAGCTGGCAGACCGTCGGCCGGTACTGGAACTTCGGCCTGGACTGCTTCAGCTACGACCCCGCGCAGGACAGCTGCGACGGCAACGTGATGCACTCCGACCAGCACGCGCTGGCCTTCTCCGACTGGCCGGGCCACGCCGCCGAGGTCTACGCCGGCAACGACGGCGGCGTGTACGCCCGGCCGACCGCGCAGACCACGCCGGGCTGGCGGAACCTCAACGCCAGCGGCACGCTGCGCACCCTGCAGTACTACTCGGTGGGCGTCGGCTCGCTGCCGTCGAGCGGCGGCACGGCGATCTGGGGCGGGCTCCAGGACAACGGCGTCTCGCTGCAGGTCCCCAAGGGTTCGACCTACTCGTACACCTACCCGGGCACCACGACGCCGGTGACCGAGCAGCTGAACCCGAACGGGGAGATGTCCGAGCCGTACGGCGGTGACGGCGGCGACGAGCTGGTGAACCCGGCGAACGGCTGCGAGGCCGTCGGCGAGTACACCAACCTGGACCTCGAACTCACCGACAACTGCGGCTACACGGCGAACGACGACGGCACCCCGTCGGCGATCGTCAACATCGCCCCCGGCGACCCCAATGCGCGCTTCACCGCGCCGATCGCGGCGGACAGCGCGGACAGCGGCTACTGGGTCGCGGGCGGCGAGTACGTCTGGGCGAACACCCGCACCTGGAACAGCACGTCGGGTGCGGACTGGACGAAGCTGGCCGACTCCGGCGCCGGCCACTCGATCACCGCGATCGCCTCGCAGAACCGCGTGGTGTGGGCGGCCTGGTGCGGCGACTGCAACCCGGGCAGCGCCTTCAACCGCGGCATCATGACCAACCAGGGCGGCAGTTGGCACCAGGTGGCGCTGCCGGCGGACTTCCCCGACCGGTACATCGCGGGGATCACCGTCGACCCCGCGGACCCGAGCGGGAAGACCGCCTACGCCACCCTGTCCGGCTTCTCCCGGCAGTGGAACGAAGGCCCCGGCGAGGCCGGCTACGGTCACGTCTGGATGACCACCGACGGCGGCGCGACCTGGCAGGACGTCAGCGGCGCGACCGGCGCGGCCGACCAGCTGGTGGACGCCCCGGCCAACGCGCTCTACGTGGCCGCGGACGGCACCCTGGTGGTGGCCACCGACCTCGGAGTCTTCACCGACGACGTCAAGGCCGACGGCCTCGGCCACTGGAAGCGGCTCGGCCTGGCCGACGCGACCGCCACCGGCAACCTGCCGACGGCCGCCGCGGTCGACCTGACGCCGAGCCCGGACGGCCGGACGCTGTACGTCGCCACGCACGGCCGCGGCATCTGGTCCACGCCGATGCCGTAAGCGCGGGAAACGCCGCGGGGGGCGTGGGGACGATGCGTCCTCACGCCCCCCGCGGGCGTTCGCCGGCGTGTCAGGGATCAGAGCCGCTCGACCACGTAGTCGACGCAGGCCGTGAGGGCCTCGACGTCGGCCGGGTCGATCGCGGCGAACATCGCGACGCGCAGCTGGTTGCGGCCGAGCTTCCGGTACGGCTCGGTGTCGACGATGCCGTTGGCGCGCAGCACCTTGGCGACGGCCGCGGCGTCCACCGAGTCGGCGAAGTCGATCGTGCCGATGACCTGCGAGCGCTTCGCCGGGTCGGCGACGAACGGGGTCGCGTAGGGGGATTTCTCGGCCCAGGTGTAGAGCCGGGAGGCGGAGTCGGCGGTGCGGGCGGTGGTCCACTCCAGGCCGCCGTTGCCGTTCATCCACTCCAGCTGGTCGGCCAGCAGGAAGAGGGTGGCGACCGCCGGGGTGTTGTACGTCTGGTCCTTCGAGGAGTTGTCGATCGCGGTCGGCAGGTCGAAGAAGGTCGGGATGTAGCGCCCGGAGCCGGCGATCTCGGCGGCGCGCTCCAGGGCGGCCGGGGAGAAGACGCCGATCCACAGCCCGCCGTCGGCGGCGAAGTTCTTCTGCGGGGCGAAGTAGTAGACGTCGGTCTCGGCGATGTCGACGGGCAGTCCGCCGGCCCCGGAGGTGGCGTCGACCAGCACCAGCGAGCCCTCGTCGGCACCGGCCACGCGCCTGATCGGCATGGCGACGCCGGTGGAGGTCTCGTTGTGGGTCAGGGCGTAGACGTCCACGCCGGCCTCGGCGGCCGCCTCCGGGTGGGTGCCCGGCTCGGACTTGATCACGCTCGGGTCGGCCAGCCAGGGCGCGGCCTTGGTCGCCGCGGCGAACTTGGAGGAGAACTCGCCGAAGGAGAGGTGCTGGGACTTCTCGCGGACCAGGCCGAAGGCGGCGATGTCCCAGAAGGCGGTGGAGCCGCCGTTGCCGAGCACCACCTGGTAGCCCTCGGGCAGCGAGAAGAGGTCGCGCACGCCCTCGCGGACCCGGCGGACCAGGTTCTTCACCGGGGCCTGCCGGTGCGAGGTGCCCAGCAGCGAGGTTCCGGTGGCGGCGAGGGCGCTCAGCGCCTCGGCGCGCACCTTGGACGGGCCGGCGCCGAAACGTCCGTCGGCGGGCTTGAGGTCACGGGGAATTTCGATCTGAGCCACGCAGGCAGCGTAGAGGGTGGGCCGGGCCGCCAGTTGTACGTTTCGTCGTGTCGCGGGAGAGACGATGGCCGGTGCGGACAGCTGCCCGCACCGGCCGTCGTCATCCGCCCTGGTCAGGGCTCCGGGACCGAATCAGAAGGCGATGTCCTGGTAGCCCTCGACCTCGCGCGGGCTGCGCGTGCCGGGGCCGACGTAGCGCGCGGAGGGGCGCACGAGCCGGCCGGTGCGCTTCTGCTCCAGGATGTGCGCGCTCCAGCCGGCGGTGCGGGCGCAGGTGAACATGGAGGTGAACATGTGCGCCGGCACCTCGGCGAAGTCCAGGACGATGGCCGCCCAGAACTCGACGTTGGTCTCCAGCACCCGGTCCGGGCGGCGGTTGCGCAGCTCCTCCAGCGCCGCCTTCTCCAGCGCCTCGGCGACATCGTAGCGCGGGGCGCCCAGCTCGCGGGCGGTGCGGCGGAGCACGCGGGCACGCGGGTCCTCGGCGCGGTAGACGCGGTGGCCGAAGCCCATCAGCCGCTCGCCGCGGTCGAGTACCGAGCGGACGTAGCCGGCCGCGTCGCCGGTGCGCTCGATCTCCTCGATCATGCCGAGCACGCGGGAGGGCGCGCCGCCGTGCAGCGGGCCGGACATCGCGCCGACCGCGCCGGAGAGCGCCGCCGCCACGTCCGCGCCGGTGGAGGCGATCACGCGGGCGGTGAAGGTGGAGGCGTTCATGCCGTGCTCGGCGGCCGAGGTCCAGTAGGCGTCGACGGCCTTGACGTGCTTGGGGTCCGGCTCGCCGCGCCAGCGGATCATGAAGCGCTCGACGATGTTCTCCGCCCGGTCGATCTCGCGCTGCGGCACCATCGGCAGGCCCTGGCCGCGGGCGGACTGGGCGACGTAGGACAGCGCCATCACGGCCGCGCGGGCGAGGTCGTCGCGGGCCTGCTCGGCGGAGATGTCCAGCAGCGGCTTCAGGCCCCACACCGGCGCGAGCATGGCCAGCGCGGACTGGACGTCGACCCGGATGTCGCCGGAGTGCACCGGGATCGGGAAGGGCTCGGCGGGCGGCAGGCCGGGGTTGAAGCGGCCGTCGACCAGCAGGCCCCAGGTGTGGCCGAAGGAGACGTGGCCGACCAGCTCCTCGATGTCCACGCCGCGGTAGCGCAGCGAGCCGCCCTCCTTGTCGGGCTCGGCGATCTCCGTTTCGAAAGCGATGACTCCCTCGAGTCCGGGGACGAAGTCGGACATCGTGCGGCTCCTCGTTGAGTGCGGGTGGTGTCGTGGTGCGATGGCTTGCGATACGTCGGGTGGTCCGGCGGCACGCGCCCGATGGCACGCGGTGCCAGTCCTCGTGGCGCTCGGTGCCACCGTGCTCGTCCGGTGCGGAGAGGACGGGACTTCCTCCCGCGAACCGGCGTCCGGGCGGTGGTATTCGCGGTCTCTGCGGCGATACGTCGCACACTCTGGGGCCCGGAGTGTGCGGCGCGGCCGCGGGGCCGCTCGATCAGCGTAGCCCTCCGCGGCGCTTCCGGACAGAGGGAGACGGCACTGAGTGCCTCGCGTGTCGCGCCGGCGGTCGGGGCGGGGGCACCGGGGGCCGGGCGCGGCCTGGGGCGGGGAGCGTCCGGGGCGGGAGCGTCGGCGGGCGGAGCCGCCGCGGCGCGGGCGCGATGGGCCATGATGGTGACGTGCCACACCCGGACCGTGCCCGCGCCGCCGACGCCGCTTCCCCCGCCGCACCTGGAGCCGACCCCGGAGCCGCCCCCGCACCTGGAGCCGAGCCGACGCTCGCCAGGATCGCCCGGATGCGCCGGCAGTACCGCACCGAGGGCCTGGACGAGCGCAAACTCAGCCCGGACCCGATGCAGGAGTTCGCGCTCTGGTTCGACGACGCGGAGGCCGCCGGCCTGCCCGAGCCGAACGCGATGGTGGTCGCCACCTCCGGTCCGGGAGGCCGGCCCTCCGTAAGGACCGTGCTGCTCAAGGGCTTCGACGCGAGCGGCTTCGTCTTCTTCACCAACTACGGCTCCCGCAAGGGCACCGAGCTGGAGGCCAACCCGCAGGTCTCGCTGCTCTTCCCGTGGCACCAGATCGCCCGCCAGGTCATCGTCGCCGGGCGGGCCGAGCGGGTCGGACGGGACGAGACGGCCGCCTACTTCCGCACCCGGCCGCACGGCTCGCAGCTCGGGGCCTGGGCCAGCGAGCAGTCCCGGCCGGTGGCCTCGCGCGAGGAACTGGAGCGGCGGTACAGCGAGCTGGCCGACCGCTACCCGGAGGGCGAGGGCGTGCCGGTCCCGCCGTTCTGGGGCGGGTTCCGGGTGCTGCCGCAGGAGGTCGAGTTCTGGCAGGGCCGCGAGAACCGGCTGCACGACCGGCTCCGCTACCGCCCGGACCCGGAGAGCGGCACCGGCTGGAGGGTGGAGCGGCTCCAGCCCTGACCCGGCCGCGACGGGCTCGCGGGCCCGCGCGCTCGCCGGCCCGCGGGCTCCGGGGCGGCGCGGCGGCGGATGGCGGGAAGTCGGCGGGTGGCGGGAAGTCGGCGGGTGGATCCGGACCTTTCGATCCGGAGTGCGGTCGCGCTCTTGCGGCCGCGGCCGGGCGCGTGGCGCCATGGTGTACGGGTAACCCGTCCCTGTTCGCCGCATATGCGAAGGCTGGATCCGTCGATGAACTCACCCGTCACCCCTGCCCCGACCGTCCCGGCGCGCGGGCTGCCGGACGCCGGGCAGGCGTCGGCCCGCCCCGGTCGTGCCGTCCGTCCCGGCCGCCTCGGCCGGCTCGCCGCCCTGCCGCCGGAGGAGCTGGTGCGCGAGCACCGCCTGGACCGCGTCCTGAACCGCGCGGACGCCGGTGCCGGCGGAGGAGTCTCCCGCTTCAACTCCTCGATCTGAGCCGCCGATCCGTCGGTGTCCGAGCAACCGCCGCTGCCCTTCCGCGAGTTCGTCCTCAAACTGCACAGCCGCTGCGATCTCGCCTGCGACCACTGCTACGTCTATGAGCACGCCGACCAGAGTTGGCGCGGGCGTCCGATGACGCCGTCGGCCGAGGTGCTGGCGGCCACCGCCGCCCGGATCACCGAGCACGCCCGCGCGCACGGCCTGCCGCGGGTCGGCGTCGTCCTGCACGGCGGCGAGCCGCTGCTCGCCGGGCCGCGGCTGATCCGTGCCGCGGCCGGGATCCTGCGCGCGCCGCTGGAGGCCGCCGGCATCGCGCTGGACCTCCGGCTGCACACCAACGGGGTGCTGCTCGACGAGCCGATGTGCGAACTCCTGCTGGAGCTCGGCATCGCGGTCGGCGTCTCGCTGGACGGCGACCGTGAGTCGCACGACCGGCACCGCCGCTACGCCGACGGCCGCGGCAGCCACGACCGGACGCTGCGCGCCCTCGCACTGCTCCGCCGCCCGCGCTACCGCCCGGTCTACGCCGGGCTGCTGTGCACGATCGACGTGCGCAACGACCCGGTGGCCGTCTACCGGGCGCTGGCCGCGCAGGAACCGCCGCGCATCGACCTGCTGCTCCCGCACGCCACCTGGGACGAGCCGCCGTTGCGCCCCGGCGGTGCGCGACACCCCTACGCCGACTGGCTGCTGGCGGTGCGGCGGGAGTGGGTGCGGGACGGGCGGCCGATGGGCGTGCGGACCTTCGAGGCGCTGGAGAGCACCCTGCGCGGCGGCCCGAGCACCACCGAGTCGCTCGGCCTGGACCCGGTGGACCTGCTGGTCATCGAGACCGACGGGACGCTGGAGCAGGCCGACTCGCTCAAGACCGCCTACGACGGCGCTCCGGCCACCGGCTACGACGTCCGCCGGCACCCGCTGGACGTGGCCGCCCGGCACCCCGGTGTGCGGGCCCGGCAGACGGGCCTCGCCGGGCTGTCCGCGACGTGCAGGGCGTGCCCGGTGGTGGGCAGTTGCGGCGGCGGGCTGTACGCGCACCGCTACCGCTCGCCGGGAACGGGCGGTGCGGACGGCGCGGGCGGCGCGGACGACGCGGGCGCGGGAGGGTTCGGGAACCCGTCGGTGTACTGCGACGATCTCTTCGCGCTCGTGCGCGGCGTGGAGGCCGAACTGCAGGAGCCCGAGCTCCGGGAGCCCGAGCTGCAGGAGCCCGAACCCAGGCAGCGCGCGACGCGGTTCGCGGCCGCCTCGGCAGACGGCGCGCCCGCCGACGCCGACCTGGTGGCCGCCGTCGCGCGCGGGCGGGGCGAGCCGGAGGCGGTACGGGCGCTCGCCGAGGCGCAGTCGGACATCTCGCTGGCGCTGGTCGCGCTGGTGCTGCGCGAGGCGGCGCGGCGCGCTCCGGAGCGGACCGGCCCGCTCGCCGCCCTGTTCGACGCGCTGGAGGCCGCCGCGCCGGACGCGCTGGAGGCTGCCGTCGCCCACCCCTACACCCGCGTTTGGGCCGTCGCCGCGCTCCGGCAGGAGGGCCAGGACCCGGGCGGACTCGCGGAGTTGGCGGCGGCCGCGCTGCTCGCCGCTCCCGAGGGCGCGCTCCCGGCCGATGCCGGCGTCGAGGTGCCCCTGCGCGGCGGACTGCTGCGCCTCCCGGGCGTCGGGGTACTGCGGCCGCCGGGCGGCGTCGCGGGCGCCGGCGCGACGGTGACGGTCGCGCGCGGGCGGCCGGACGGGGACTGGAGTCCCCTGCGGCCCCTCGACGCCCCCGGCCTGCGCCTCCTGCTGGACGACGCGGATCCGTTGCGCGACGTCTTCGAGCACCCCGTCGCCGAGCGCGCGGACGCGGCCGAGTACGCCGCCTGGTCCGCCGAGCTGGCCGCCGCCTGGTCCTGGTTGGGGGCCGAACTTCCCGAGTATGCGAGCGAGTTGGCGGCGGGCCTGCGCGTGGTCACTTCGCTGCGGCCGGACCCCGGCGGCGGTCTGCGCAGCGCCGGCGCACGCCATGCCTTCGGCGCGGTCGGGATCGCGCGCCCGGGGGACCCGGAGACCCTCGCCGGGCTGCTCGTCCATGAGTTCCAGCATGTGAAGCTGGCGGCGCTGCTCGACCTGGTCGACCTGCTGGAGACCCCGGCGCCGAGTCCGGACGGAGCCGGCGGCGTCCCGTTGCTGCCCGTCGCCTGGCGGCCGGACCCGCGCCCGCCGGAGGCCGTCCTCCAGGGCGTCTACGCGCACCTCGCGGTGGTCGCGCACGCCCGGGCGCTGGCGCGGACCCGGCCCTCAACCCGCCCCTCCGCCCGGGCCGCAGCCGACCGCTGGTCCGCGGCGGTCGAGGACGCCTCCGGGCGGCTGCTCGGCTGCGGACTGCTCACGCCGGCCGGGCGCGCGGTCGTCGAAGGGGTCCTGGGCGCGCTGAACTCGTACTGAACTCCGGAGCCGGGCCCGCGCGATCTGATGCACCGTCAAGTACGTTGTGCGACAGTGAGAACGCGCGCCCGGCTCACGACCGGGGCGGACCGGCACGATCGGGCCCGGACGCGCGCCGAGGGGGCGAGGGAGCCGGGCATGGTGCCTCAGGAACCGGTCGGTGAGGAGCGGAGCTGGCCGTACTTCTTCCTCAGCCACGCCCATCCGGCGGGTTCGAAGGACGCCCACCGGCCGCAGCCGCTGGCGGAGGTCCTGGTCCGGCGCCTGTACGAGCAGCTCTGCGACCACCTGGAGCAGCTCTGCCCCCCGATCCTCGGCGAGGCCACCCCGATGGGGCTGATGGACTCGCGGATCGACGTGGGGGAGCCCTGGAACCAGTGGCTGGCCGAACAGCTGGGCTGCTGCCGGGTGTTCGTCCCGCTGCTGTCCCCGCCGTATGTGCACAGCGACATGTGCGGGCGGGAGTGGGCCGTCTTCGCCGAGCGTGAGACCTGGCTGCGCCGCGGCGGGACGGGGGCGGAGAAGCCCAGCGCGATCGTCCCGGTGCAGTGGGCGCCGTTCCTCGGCGGTATGCCGGAGCCGGCCGCCCGGCTGCAGTACAACCGCGGCGACTTCCCCGCCAGCTACAAGAAGTTCGGCCTGTACGGACTGATGGCGCGGCCGACGATGAAGGACGACGCCGCGGACACCATCTACCTGCTCGCCGAGCGGATCCGCGACGTCGCGTTCCACGTCCGGATCGCCAAGGGCAAACCGCGCTCCAGCCTGAAGGGGGTCCGCTCGGCGTTCCTCGTGCAGACCGAGCCCCGGCTGCCGCGGATCGGCCGACCGGACGGCGACGCCCCGGGCGCTCCCGGCGAGGAGGGCGCCGAGGACGAGGGCGGCGGCCCGGCGCCCAAGGCCGGCGGGATCGGCGGTGCCGCCGCTGCCGAGAGCCCCGAGGGCCCCACGGATCCCGAGGACGGGCCGCCCGGCGGGTCCCGGCCCCACCCCGCCGGAGGCTGACCAGGATGGACCCGGTGAGCAGTGCGGGACAGGGGCGCGCGTCCGCGCTGGTGTACTTCATGAGCGCCCCCTATCCGGTCGATCCGGCGGCGGCCCCGCTCGACCCCGCGGTGGCCCGCTTCCATCGCGACCTGTCGGCGGCGGTGGCGCGCGCCGCGGCGCTGCCGCATCCGGACGACGCCGGGCGGCTCAACCTGCATCCGCTGCCGGACCTCCCGCCCGCAGGGCCGTTCACGCTGCCGGGAGGGCGCGCCGCCGAGCCGGCCCGGTCGGCGGCGATCGCGGCCGGCCCCGCCGGGGACGGCCCGCGGATCGCCGCGCTGCGGCGCAGCCGGGTGCTGGTCCCGCTGTACTGCGAGGCCTACTTCCGCAATGTGCGCTGCGGCCGGGAGTGGAAGGCGTTCCAACTGGCCAGCGGCGGCGGGCCGGTGGTCCCGGTGCTGTGGCAGCCGGTGCTGTCCGCGCTGCTGCCGAAGCCGGCGGTGGAGCTGGCCTTCGACCACACCCGCTTCGGCGCCTCCTACGCGGCCCAGGGCATGCGGGAGTTGATGCGCTCGGCACGGGGGGCGCGGGTCTACGAGGACACGGTCGCGGCGATCGCCCGCGCGGTGAGCGCGGCGGCCGGCTCCGCGCCGGTCCGCGAGGGCCGCGCCGACATCGACCTGGACGGCGGGCCCAGCGAGTTCGAGGCACCGGGCCAGGTCCGGCTGCTGGTCGCGGCGCCCGACGGGGAGCCGATCGGCCTCGGCTGGGGGACCGGGTCCGAAGGCGTCGCGGTGCCGCTGGTCGCGCAGGCCACCCGGATGCTGGAGGCGCAGGGTTACCCGTCCGTGGTCGAGTCCTTCTGGCGTCCGGACCCACCCGAGCGGCCCGCGCGGTCGGAGCGGCCCGGGCACGCGGAGCACGATCTGCCGGCCCCGCATCCGGACGCCGTCACCGTGCTGCTGCTGGACGCCCGGGTGCTGGACGACGAAGCCGCCTGCGCGCAGCTCGCGGCCTTCGTCGCCCGGCAGGGCCGCTGGCCGATGGCGGTGCTGGTGCCCTGGCGGCCGGGGCCGGGCGCCGCCGACGACCGCCGCCGGGACAGGCTCGACGAGGTGCTGGGGCCCTGGCTCGGCCGCCGGAAGCCGGAACTGCGCCGGCTGCCGATCGTTGTGCCGGATCCCGGGCTCTTCCGCCCGACCTTCGCCCAGGAACTCCGGCGCGCGCTCGACCAGCTGCACGCCCATGCGGCGGCGGCGCGCACCGGACCCGGCCCGGGCCGGCCGACCGGATCCGGGCTCCCGCGCCTGCTCCGCCGGGACACCGGGCGGTTCCCCCCGCCCGGATGACCCGGCAGCACCGCCCGACCGCACCCGCACCCGCACCGCACCCGGCCCCCGAGCCCCCGAACCACCCGATCCACCCCCGCGTACGAGTCCCCGCGTACCCGTCCCTGAGGAACCCGAGATGACGGAGCAGTTCAGCAGCCGCGCCGGCCAGGTCGTCACCTTCTACTCGTACAAGGGCGGCACCGGACGCACCATGGCCCTCGCCAACACCGCCTGGATCCTCGCCGCCAACGGCAAGCGGGTGCTGGCCGTGGACTGGGACCTGGAGGCGCCGGGCCTGGACCGCTTCCTGCACCCGTTCCTGCCCGGGGACCCCGGCGGCCGGCGCACGGGCCTGATCCACATGATCACCTCCTACCGCGGCACCCTGGCCGACCACGAGCTCGACGACGACCAGCTCGAGGAGCTGATCGCGCGCTGCTCGACGGTCCGTCCGCACGCCGTCGAGCTGGCCTGGAACCACTTCCCGGACGGCGGGTCGCTCAGCTACCTGCCCGCGGGGCAGGGCGACTGGAACTACGACGACGCGCCCTCCTACCTCGACTGGAACAACTTCTACGAGAACGAGCACGGCGCCCGCTTCCTGGACGCCATGCGCGAGGACATGACGAGCCGCTACGACTACGTGCTCATCGACAGCCGGACCGGGCTCAGCGACACCTCCGGCATCTGCACCATCACCCTGCCCGACACCCTCGTCGTCTGCTTCACGCTCAGCGACCAGTCGATCAACGGCGCCTCCTTCGTGGCGCGCAGCGCACGCGAGCAGCACCACCACCACCGCCGGCTGCGGGTGCTGCCGGTGCCGATGCGGGTGGACGAGGGCGAGCTGGAGAAGGCCCAGGTCGGCCGGGAGCTGGCGCGCTCCCGCTTCGCCGGCTTCCCGGAGGACCGCTCCGAGGAGGACGAGATGCTCGCCTACTGGAGCGACGTCGAGTTCCCCTACCGGCCGTTCTATGCCTACGAGGAGATGCTCGCGGTCTTCGGCGACAAGCCCGGCGAGCGCGGCTCGCTGCTCTCCGTCTGCGAGCGGCTGACCCGCGAGATCACCGGCGGCGAGGTGACCGGCCTGCCGCCGATGCCGGAGCCGCTGCGGCAGACCTACCGCGCCCGCTACACCCGCGGGCAGGCCGTCCCGCGGACCGTGCACGTCGCCTACGCCCGCGAGGACGAGGCGTGGGGCGTCTGGCTGTGCGAGGTGCTCAAGAGCAGCGACTACCAGGTCAGCCGCAGCGTCCTGGACCGGGACTGGGTACCGGAGCCGGAGGAGGCGCGGGCGCTGACCGCCGCCGACCGGGTGGCGATGGTGGTCTCCCGGGCCTTCCAGCGCTCGGAGGGCGCGCGCGCCTTCCGCGAGCGGGCGAGCGGCCCGGCGCAGCGCGGCGAGGTCGCGCGGGTGCTGTCGCTGCTGGTCGGCAGCGTGCGCCGGGACGCGGCGACCTGGGACTCCGACACGGTGCTGGACCTCGCGCCCTACGACGAGCGGAACGCGCTGCGGGCGCTGCTGCGCGCCATCGACCCGGACCGGCAGCTCGCCGGCACCGAGGGCACCGGTCTCACCAGCCGCTACCCCGGCGGCGAGCCCGAGATCTGGAGCGTCCCGCCGCGCAACCGCGCCTTCACCGGCCGCGGGAACGAACTGGAACGCCTGCGCGAGCTGCTGCAGAACCGCAAGGTCGCGGTGCTGCTGCCCGCCAACGAGGACGAGGTCGGCAGCGGCGGCCTCGGAAAGACCCAGCTGGCACGGGAGTTCGTCTACCGCTACCGCGCGGAGTACGACCTGGTCTGGTGGATCGCGGCGGACCAGCGGGAGCTGGTCCCGGTCGAACTCGCCCGGCTGGCCCGCCGGATCGAGGAGCACCGCACCGCGGCCGAGGGCTTCGCCGCGACCGGCGTGACGCCGAACGCCTCCACCGCGCTGGACCAGCTGCGCCGCGGCAGCCCGACGCCGCACTGGCTGCTGGTCTTCGACAACGCCGGGCGGCCCTCCGAGATCGCCAAGTACCTGCCGAGCGGCGAGGGGCACGTGGTGATCACCTCCCGCAACGCGGAGTGGAGCGAGCTCGCCGACCCGCTGCCGGTCGACGTCTTCACCCGGGAGGAGAGCATCGACCACCTGCGGACCCGGGTGGAGCGGCTGTCCCGGGCCGAGGCCGACCAGGTCGCCTCGACGCTCGGGGACCTGCCGCTGGCCGTCGAGGTCGCCGCCGCCTGGCTGAGCACCACCGGCCGTCCGGTCGACGGCTACCTGCGCGCGGTGGAGGCCGAGTTGGGGGCGGTCAAGGATCTGGACTTCGGCACGGACTACCCACCGCAGGTCGCCGCGGTCTGGCGGATCTCCATCCGCACCCTGCGCGAGTCGGCGCCGGCCGCGGCGCGGGTGCTGGAGCTGTGCGCGTTCTTCGGCCCGGAGCCGATCTCCATGTCCCTGCTGCAGGACAACAGCGACCTGGTGGACGAACTCTCCGACGCGGACCCGCGGATCGTCGACGGGGACAGCGCCAGCACCGTCTTCGAGCAGATGGGCAAGTACTCGCTGGCCCGGATCGACAACGCCGACAAGAGCGTCCAGCTGCACCGCCTGATCCAGCTCGCGGTCCGCGCCGATCTGGACGAGCGGACCCGGGAGCAGCGCAGGCAGCGGGTGCACCAGATCCTCACCGACGGCCGCAAGCGGATCGGCGGCGACGTCGACCGCGAGGCCAACTGGCCCGCGCTGGAGCGGATCTGGCCGCACCTCGGCCCGGCCGAGGCGAAGCTCGGCACCGGCCGCCGCACCCGCGAGCTGATGGTCGACTGGGTCCGCTACCTGTGGGTGCGCGGCGAGTTCACCGCCGCGCAGGCGGTCAGCGAGGAACTCGACGAACTCTGGACGGCCGCGCACGGCAACGACCGCATCACCCTCCAGCTCCGCCGCGAGCGCGGCAACATCCTGCGCAGCCAGGGCAGTTACGTCGAGGCGCTGCGGATCGACGAGGACACCCTCAAGCGCCAGCGCGAACTGCTCGGCGACCACGACCACGTGCACACCCTGATCACCGCCGGCAACGTCGCCGCCGACCTGCGCGCCCTCGGCCGCTACCCGGACGCGCTGGAGCAGGACGAGTACACCCTGGAGGTGATGACCCGGGAGCTCGGCCCGGAGCACGTCCGCACCCTGCGCATGGCCAACAACGTCGCCCTGGACCACCGGCTGCTCGGCAACTACAACCGCGCGGAGGAGATCGACCGCACCACCTGGCTCCGCCGCGACCGGGTGCTCGGCTCGGACGCCCCGGAGACCCTCCGCTCGCTCTCCCACCTGGCCCGCGACATGCGCGACAGCGGGCAGCTCAAGGAGGCCATCAACCGCCTGCAGACGGTGAAGGAGCGGCTGGAGCGGGTGCAGGGCGAGGACCACATCCAGTCCCTCTCGGTCGCCCGCAACCTCGCCGTCTCGCTGCGGCTGGCCGGCTACTGGAAGGAGGCGCTCAAGCTCAACGAGGAGACGCTGCGGCGCTGCCGCGAGCGCTACGGCCCCACCAACCCCGAGACCCGGATGTGCGAGCTGAACCTGGCGGCCGACCTGTGGACCACCGGCGACCACGCGGGCGCGGTCCACCTGGCCCGCGAGGTCCACGTCTTCTTCTCCGTGGACCTCGGCCCGGACCACCCCAACACCCTGGGCAGCGCCGACAACCTGGCGGTCTACCTCGGCGGCGACAAGCGGCCGGCGGCCGAGCACGCGGAGGCGCTGCGGCTGAGCACCGACACGGTGGCCGCCCTGGAGGTCCGGCTGGGCCCGGCCCACCCCTTCACCCTCTGCGCGATGATCAACCTGGCGAACCTCCAGGCGGAGAACGAGCTGCTGGAGGAGTCCGTGGCGACCGGCCGGACGGTGCTGGAGCGCTCCGCCGACCGGTTCGGTGGGCGCTGGCTGGACGGCATGGTGTGCCGGTCGAACCTGGCGATCACGCTGGACCGGCTCGGGCGGCACGAGCAGGCGGGGGCGCTGCGCGAGGAGGCCATGCCGACGCTCTCCGAGCTGCTGGGCCTCTCCCACCCCGAGTACGTCTACGCCCGCCAGGGCGAGCGGATCTGCCGGATCCTCGAACTCCAGCCGTGGTGACGGCGGTTGTGCCCGAGTCCGCGGGCGGCGCTCAGTCCGCGCCGCCCGCGGCCCAGGCGAGGATCTCCGGCAGCCGGATCAGGTTGTCGAAGTGCGAGACGCCCGGGTCGATCCTGAGCTCGGCGTGCCTGATCCGCTCGGCCAGCCAGCGGGTGTGCGAGGCGGGCGAGTAGATGTCGTGCTCGCCGTGGTAGAGCAGGACCCCGACCCGGCGGTCGTCGATGTCCTTCGGGTGGAAGCCCCAGCCGCCGGGGTCGCTCAGAGCGAGGACGTCGTCGACCCAGCCGAACGGCGGGCCCTCGCTCTGCCGCACCGCCTCCGAGTAGCTCGCCAGGAGCTGGCGGCGGATGCCGGCGTCCTTGACGACCTGGCGGTCGCTCATCCGCCACTCGCTGTCCAGCTTGCGCAGCAGGTCGTCGGGGCCCAGGTCGCCGCCGATCGGCGCGTGGGCGACCAGGTCGGCGGGGACCAGCTCGGACGGCCCGTGCGCGCTGGCCTTCCGGTAGGCGTCGACGTTCGACTGCACCATGCCGTCGAACCAGTCCAGCCCCTCCGCGCCGAAGGGGGCCAGCGAGACCAGCGAGGCGCAGCGGGTCACCCGCTCCGGCAGCGCGTAGGCGCAGGCCAGGGCGTGCGGCCCGCCGCCGGAGCGGCCGACCACCGCGAAGCGCTTGATCCCCAGGTGGTCCGCGATCGCCTCGACGTCGCGCGCGGCGTCGGCGACCCTCCGCCCGGGGAGCCGGCCCGACCGGCCGTAGCCGGGGCGGTCGTAGGTGATCAGCCGGACGCCGAGGCGGTAGAGCGCGGTCGTGCGCGGGCGCGGACCGATCCGGCTGCCGGGGGTCCCGTGCATGAGGAAGACCGGGCGGCCCTGAGGGTCCCCGGCCGTCTCCACCGCCAGCTCCCGACCGTCGTCGGTGCCCACCACACACCCCACCGGGCGATCCCCGATCTTCGCTGATCCGTCCGTTCCGGCGCGCCGCCACCGGGGCGGCTGTAACGAGGCTGAGGGGGCGGAGCGGGAGGAGTCGGTGAGGCGCGCCGCAGGAGGGGGCCACGATCCACCGGGACGGCGGATCAGTCGCGGAACGGGCTGCTCGCCCATCGGCCCCTACCTCGTGGAGTTTCCTGTCCGGGCGCTGGTCGGCCGCGCCTGACGGCGTATCATATCGCCTGGTTCCGGATGCTCAGCAGTACCGTCCACAGGCGCGCGGACGATGCTCCGGACCGGTCTCCAGACAGTGTGCCCTAGCCAGTGTTCCGCCGATTTCCACGGGGAGCGATGGGGTGGACCTCCCCCGGGCCGAGGATGTCCGAATACCGTCCCGGGCCGGGGAGCGGACCGCCGGCGCTCCGCCCACCCGGGCCCTGCCGTCCGAGGCTCCGTCCGCCGAGGCGCTGTCCTCCGGGGCGCTGTCCACCGAGCGGCTGGCCGAGGCGCTGGGCGCGCTCGGGGTGCGGTCCGGCGGCGTGCTGTTCGTGCAGTGCTCGCTGCGCTCGCTGGGCGTCGTGCGCGGCGGCGTGCACGCGGTCGCCGGGGCGCTGCGCCGCGCGCTGGGCCCAGGCGGCACCCTGGTCGTCTACACGGCGACCATGGAGAACTCCACCACCTCGCGGGTCAACCGCCGCCGGCTGCGCGGGATGTCGGCCCGCCAGACCGGCCTGTTCTGGCACGACATCCCGCCCTTCGACCCGCGTCGCACCCCCGCCTCGCGCAGCGTGGGGCTGCTGGCCGAGACCGTGCGGCTGCTGCCCGGGGCGCTGCGCAGCGCGCATCCGCAGACCTCCTTCGCCGCGGTCGGGCCGCTGGCCCACGCGGTCGTCGACGGGCACGCGCTGACCAGCCACCTCGGCGAGCAGTCGCCGCTCGCCCGGCTGTACGAGCTGGACGCGCAGACGCTGCTGATCGGGATCCCGCTGGGCGCCTCCACCGTCCTGCACCTGGCCGACCACCGCGCGGGCCGGATGGGACGGCAGATGTACTCCTGCAAGGTGCTCGGCGCGGACGGCGCCCCGCGCTGGGTGTCCTTCACCGACGCCGCGCTGGACGACCTGCACTTCCCGGAGCTGGCCGGGCTGGTCGCGCCGCGGCTGCGCTCCCTGCGCGCCGGCCCCGTCGGCGCGGCCGCCTGCCTGCTCGCCGACGTCCGCGAACTGGTCGACGAGGCGGCCCGCGTCCCGCTGTGACCCGGGGCGCGTGCGCGCGTGCCCGCGCACCCGGGGGCGCGGGAGCACGGCCGAATGCCGCCTACCGCTCCCCGCGCTCCCCCCGTCACACTGTGCTCACGGGCACGCTGCCTGCGCGGCCGCGGGGCGGGGCCCACGGGGAGGGGGAGGCCCGATGGTGCGCGAGGATCCTCCGGGCAGCCGGGAGCGGCATCTGCTGCCCGACGTCTTCCGCTTCGCCGACCGGGCGTCGGTCGCCGGCCAGCGCCGGGCGATCCGCTGGTACACCGGCCAGGTCACCATGCTGCTGCTGGCCTCCGCGGTGGCGATACCCGACGTGCGGGCGCGCGGCCTCGACCTCTCGCCGGTGTTCTCGCTGCTCGCCTTCGCCGGCGCCTACTACTTCTGGGAGCGGCTGCGCGAGGAGCGCCCGCAGCGCCAGTGGTACGAGGGCCGGGCCGCCGCCGAGGCGATGAAGTCGCTGGTGTGGAAGTACGCGATGCGGGCCAGGCCCTTCGACGGCCGCGCCGACGACCCCGCCGCGGACGGGGAGTTCCGGGCGCGCATGGACGAACTCCTGCGCGCCTTCCGGGACTCCGGGGCGGTGCCGGAAAGCGCCAAACCGGCCATCACCGAGGAGATGCGCCGCCGCCGCTCAGCGCCGCTGACCGTGCGCCGGGACATGTACCTCAACGAGCGGGTCCGCGGGCAGCGCACCTGGTACCTGGACCGGGCGCAGGGCTGCGAGTCGGAGTCGGTGAAGTGGTCGATGATCTCGATCGCCGCGATCATCCTCGGCGGGGTCTTCGCGGTGCTGCAAATCCTGGAGGTCATCCCCTGGCACGTGCTGGGCACCTTCACCACCATCGGGGCCTCCGTCGCCGCCTGGACCCAGCTCAAGCAGTACGCGCCGCTGGCCTCGGCGTACCGGATGGCGGCGAGCGAGCTCGACGGGCTGGACGTCCAGCTGAGCCGGCTCGACCTGCGGCGCCCGGAGGCCGAGGAGGACTGGTCGCGTCTGGCCTGGGAGGCCGAGGAGACCGTCTCGCGCGAGAACGGCGTCTGGCGGGCGCGGCGCGACCGGGGGATCTGACCGGGAGGACCCGGCGGCCGACCGCGTGGCGGCACCGCATGGCGGCATCGCGGGGCGGCGGGCGGCCGCGGGCATGGAACGGCCCCCTGGCCACTGACCGCCGCGAGCGGCGGTCGTCGGAAGGACTGTCCGACGGGCACAGGGGGCCGGGTGACTGCGTGGATTTTCCCGCCGCACCGCGGGGCCGGCAGCGCCGAGCGCAGCGACGGCCTGTGGTGATCCGGGATCACTCAGCGGGCGGGCGGCTAGGAAACAGCCACCTCACGCGTCCCAGAAGTAGTCATTACTTCGGATCACCTCCTTTCCGTGTACCGCCACGATAGGCACGCGGCTTTCACGGGGGCAACGCCTTTTTCCACAGCCGCTTCCGGAGCCGGAGCCGGAGCCGGAGCCGGAGCCGGTGCCTCAGCCTCCGTGGGCGTAGAAGACGCGGTCGCGGTGGTCCGCGATCAGCCGCGCGTTCCAGCCGGTGCCGCCGTCCACGTTGCCGGAGCGGAACAGCGGGGGCTCCACCCCGCGGTCGGCCAGCTTGCCGACCGCGGCGGCGACCACCGCCTGCATCAGCGCGCTGGTGACGATGGTGGAGACCGGGCCGAAGGTGGTGGGCACCCCCTCCAGCGAGAGCTCGCCGTCGCCGACCGCGATGCCGGAGTCCAGCACGATGTCGCAGTGGTCGCGCAGGAAGGCGCCCGAGGGGTCGCGGGAGGCGACCGCCTCCGGGTAGGCCAGCGAGGTCACGCCGACCACGGTCAGCCCGCGCTCGCGGGCGTGCGCGGCCAGCCGGACCGGCATCTCGTTGCGCCCGGAGAGCGAGATCACGAACAGCAGGTCCCCGGCGCGGGCGGGGGAGGCGTCCAGGGTGGCGACGGCCAGCCCGGGCACCCGCTCCAGCGCGCTGCCGAGCGGCGCCGGCACCACGTCCACCCCGGTCACCCCGGGCACGGCCAGCAGGTTGAACAGCACCAGCCCGCCCGCCCTGTACACCACGTCCTGGGCCGCCAGCGAGGAGTGCCCGGCGCCGAAGGCGAACAGCCGGCCGCCGGCGGCGACGGTGTCCGCGAGGGCCGACGCGGCCCGCTCGACGTTCTCCGCCTGGCTGCGCGCGGTGCGCTGGAGCGCGCCCACGGCGGCCTCGAAGTACTGCCCGGCCAGATCGGTCATCGCAGGGGGCACTCCCATCGGGTCCGGCTCGGCTGGATCGGGGCTCCACGAAACAGGCTCACGGTGGGGCCTGCGGGACACGGCTGTCAACCGTGCGCCGCGGGGTTCGCCGGGCGGGCCGGGAATGTCCGACCGATGCGCAAGAATTGAGGTCGGAAGCTGAGGAATGGAGCCCGCGGCTGTGAGCGGTCTGATCGACACCACCGAGATGTACCTGCGCACCATCCTCGAACTGGAGGAGGAGGGCGTGGTGCCCATGCGCGCGCGGATCGCGGAGCGCCTGGAGCAGAGCGGCCCGACCGTGAGCCAGACGGTCGCCCGCATGGAGCGCGACGGCCTGGTGACGGTGGCGGGCGACCGCCACCTGGAGCTGACCGACGAGGGCCGGCGGCTGGCCACGCGGGTGATGCGCAAGCACCGCATCGCCGAGTGCCTGCTGGTCGACGTCATCGGGCTGGAGTGGGAGCAGGTCCACGAGGAGGCCTGCCGCTGGGAGCACGTGATGAGCGAGGCGGTCGAGCGCCGCGTGCTCGGCCTCCTCGGCCACCCGACCGAGTCCCCCTACGGCAACCCCATCCCCGGCCTGGAGGAGCTGGGCGAGGCCCCGGCGGCCGCGGACGGCGAGGGCGAGGCGCTGGTCAGCCTGGACGTCCTCGCCGCCGGGATCTCGGTGGAGGAGGGCGGGCGCAGCGCCGTCGTCCGCCGGATCGGCGAGCCGATCCAGACCGACGCCGCGCTGATGCACACCCTGCGCCGCGCGGGGGTCCAGCCGGGCTCGGTGGTGAGCGTGGCCGAGGCGCCCGAGGGCATCCTGGTCTCCTCCGGCGGCGAGTCCGCGGAACTCGACCGCGACATCGCCGCCCACGTCTTCGCCGCGAAGAGCTGACCACGCGGGCGCGGGCGAACCGCGCCCGATCCGCCCGGCGCGCCCGATCCGCCCGGCGCTCGTGCGGCGGAGACGGGGTGGGCGCGGAGGCTGCCCCGCGGCCCGACGCGGGCCGACGTCCCGTGGGACCGGCCCGGCGCGTCGTTTCCCCGAGTCGCGCCGGGCCGGCCTCCGACCACCGGGCCACTCCCCGATCCCCGAGCGTCCGGGGAGTGGCCCGCGGTGGTCCCCCTGGTGCGCATCCGGCTCCCCAGTAGACCGCGGCCCCCCGCCGCGGTGCCGACGCCCGGCCCGGCTTCCCCTCCGGGCCCGGCGCGCCGATGCGCGCCCCCCTTGGTGTGCTGCTGTCCCCGGCGCCTCCTCTCCCGCCCCGGGCTCCGTTCGCCCGGCGCTTGTCACGCCGGAATTACTCCCCGCGCCGCGGACCCGCATTCACCGCCGGGGGTCACCCGATGGTGGGGCGTGCCGGGCGCCGGAGCCGGGTAGCCCGCGCCCCCGCTCGAACGCCGACGCGAGGCGCATCCACCTGTACCTGGCCGGCACCCCCGGCGACGGGGCCGCCGCGGGGTGCCGGGGCAGCCGGTGGCCGGCGCGCCTCCGGGCCGCCGCCCGGTCGGGAGCGCCAGCTGCCGCCGGGGCGCGGGGCGCGGGGCGTGGGGCCCGAACCGCCGGAGCGTGGGCCCGGGGCGCGGGGCCCGCGCCGGGCGCCGGAGGCGTGCGGCGCTAGCGGGTGGGCTGCGGGCGTGCCGCGGGCGTCTCGCGACCGCAGGCGTAGGCGAGGGGGCCGATCAGCTCCGCGGCGTCCGGCAGCCAGCGGTTCAGCGCGGTCGGCTCGCGCGCCCACTGCGCGAAGCCGCCGGAGCCGACCCGGGTGGGCGGCGCCACCACCCAGCTCCCCCGACCGTGCCCCACCAGGTCCAACCGCCCCTCCGGCCAGCCGAGTCGGCGCAGCATCCCGGGCAGCTGCGCCAGCGCGCCCGGCAGCACGAAGAACAGCAGCCGCCGCCCGTGCCCGCCCAGCGGCGGCACCGCGACCACCGGGCCGAGCTGCACGCCCATCCGCTCCATCCGCGCCAGCGCCAGGCAGCCGGCCACCTCGGGCACGTCGAGGACGTCGAAGGTGCGGCCGGTGGGCAGCAGGATCGAGGCGCCCGGCTGCTCGGTCCAGCGCCGGCGCACCGGCCCGGGGGCCGCGCTCGCCCGGCGGCTCCACTCCGGGCCCTGGGGGTGGGCGCCGGGGGAGAGGCAGACCGGGTCGCCGCAGGAGCAGCGCGCGACGCCGTCCTGCTCGACGAGCCAGGTGCCGGCGACCACCTCCCAGTGGCGTTCCTCGGCGTAGCGGACGGCCGTCCGCACCAGTGGTTCACGGACGGGGGGAGCGGGGGGCCCGGCAGCGGGAGGCGCCTCCTGCCGGGGATCTGCGAGGGAGTTGTCCACGCCTACCCAACTCCCGGTCGCCGCCCGGGTTACGGGCGCGGGGGACGGCCCCGCGGGGGCCGGTCGGGCGCGGCCGCCGCGCGAGCGCCGCGGGCGTGCGGGCGCCGGGAGCGCGGCGGGGCGCACGGAGGCACCTCGCCCGGCGCACGGGTCCCGCGGCGCGGTGGTCGGGCATCCTCGGCTCGACGGGTGCCGGGCCGCCGGCCTCGCGGTTCTCCGTCCCTGCCGGCCCGCGGGGCCCCGGCCGGGCGCCGGCCCGGCGATCCGGCGATATGGCGGAAAAGCGAGCACAGCGCTTGATATGCCGCATGCCGGGGCATGATGCGCAGCGCCGGGGAACCCGGCGCGGCCCGACCAGGGAGGCGGAACACCGATGGCAGCCAGACCGCTGCTGGCGCGTCAGCCCAACGAGCGGCTCCAGTCGCTGATCCAGGAAGCCGGCTGCTCGAACGCGGGGCTGGCCCGCCGGGTCAACCTCTGCGGAGCCGAGCACGGCCTCGACCTGCGCTACGACAAGACCTCGGTGGCGCGCTGGCTGCGCGGCCAGCAGCCGCGGGGCCAGGCGCCGGCCGTGATCGCCGAGGCGCTCGGCCGCAAACTGGGCCGCACGGTCACCCTCGACGAGATCGGCATGGCCGACGGCAAGAACCTGACCTCCAGCGTCGGCCTGACCTTCGCCCCCGGGCTCGGCGCGGCCGTCGAGCAGGTCTGCGAGCTGTGGCGGAGCGACGTCGGCCGGCGCGACTTCCTCAACGGGGCCGCGGTGGCCTCCTCCGCGCTGGTCGAGCCCAGCCGCGACTGGCTGATCACCGCGCCGGACGAGAGCGTGGCCCGGGGCGTCCCGGCCGCCGCGCCGCCCGCGGGGCCGTCCGCCGCGGCGCCCGCCGCACCGGCGCCCGTGCCGGGGCAGCAGGGCCACCCGGGCGGGCCGGGACACCAGGCGGCCCCCGGCCACCAGCCCGCGCCGTCTGCGGCCCGGGTCCCGGGCCAGCCCTCCGCCCACGCCCCGCACGCCCACGCCTCCCGCACCGCGCGCGGCCGGGTCGGCCGCGGCGACGTGGCCGCGGTGCGGGCCACCACCGAGATGCTGGTCCAACTGGACCACCGGTTCGGCAGCGGCCACGTCCGCCCGGTGGTGGTGCACTACCTCAACAGCGTCGTCTCCGGGCTGATCACCGGCGGCTACACCGAGGAGACCGGTCGGCAGCTGTTCGGCGCGGTCGCGCGGCTCACCGAGCTCGCCGGCTACATGGCCGTGGACACCGGCCAGCCGGGTCTGGCCCAGCGCTACTACATCCAGGCCCTGCGCCTGGCGCAGGCCGCCGGCGACCGCGCCTACGGCGGCTACGTGCTCGCCGCGTCGATGAGCCACCTCGCGGCCTCGCTCGGCAACCCGCGGGAGATCTCGCAGTTGGCGCGGGCGGCACAGGAGGGCGCGCGCGGCGCGGCCACGCCGACCGCGCAGGCGCTGTTCCACGCCGCCGAGGCTCGCGGGTACGCGCAGCTCGGCGACGCCCGCGCCTGCGAGGCCGCCTGCTCGCGCGCTGTCTCGGCGTTCGAGCACGCCCGCCCGGAGGACGACCCGGACTGGCTCGCGCACTTCGACCGGGCTTATCTCGCCGACGAGTTGGCGCACTGCTACCGCGATCTCTCCCGCCCGCGCGAGGCGTTGCGCTGGGCCGGGGAGGCGCTGGACGGTCATCCGGAGACGCGGGTCCGGCGCCGCGCGGTGGACCTGGTGCTGCTGGCGACGGCGCAGTTGCAGCAGCGCGAGGTGGAGGAGGCCTGCGCGACCGGCGCGCAGGCGGTCGAACTCCTCTCCGGGCTGCGCTCCAACCGCGGTGCGGAGTACCTGGACGACTTCCGCCGCCGCCTGGAGCCCTTCCGTGAGCAGCGCTCGGTCCGCGACTTCCAGGCCCGGGCCGCCGCCGACGCGGCCGCCTGACCGCTCACCGCGGGGCCAGGCCCGTCCGCCGGCGGGCCGGGACACCGGCCGCGCACCGAGCGGCCGACGGTCGCGCCCCGGGCCCGGCGCTCGCCGCGGGGAGGCTCCGCGCCGGCGGCCTGGCCGAGGCCGTCACCGGCCGGCCATCGTCCTTGCGCCGGCCGGACACCGGCCTAGCGCTGCCCGGCAGCCTTCGCCTTGCGCCGACTCGGCGGGTGCCTCGGTGGCGTGGCCCGCGCGGCTGCCAGCCGATCGCGACTCCGGTCCCCCTCGCGGCCCCGGCCGGACACCGGCCTCGCGCCGGCCCGGCACCGGCCTCGCGCCGGCCCGGCACCGGCCTCGCGCCGGCCCGGCACCGGCCTCGCGCCGGCCCGGCACCGGCCTCGCGCCGGCCGGGCAACGGCCTCGCGCCGGCCGGGCAACGGCCTCGCGCCGGCCCGGCATCGGCGTCGTGCCGGCTCGGTGGAGGACCGCCGGCTGACCGCCATCCGGCCGCCGCCCGCCCGGTGAGGGCTCCGCGAGGGGCCGCTGATCAAGGATCACCTGGCTCGCTATCACTCCTGAGGGTTAACCGGTAGCGTGGGGCCACGTCTGGTATGAGGGGGTCGTGTGGACAGCGTCGTGCGGCCCTGAGAGTGTCCCCGCGACGGCTCGTCCGACGGCTGGTCGCGCCGGGCGAAGTGAGGAAACGCCTTGAACCACGGTCGCCCGAACTCCGATGACCTGAATCCGGAGGACCTGTTCCGGCCCGAGCCCCCGCGCTCCGCCGGCGGCGGGACGATCCAGGGAGAGGTGGTCCAGCGCGGCGCCCCCCAGGTATGGCCTTCGTCACATGCCGGTGCCCCGGACCTCCAGGTTCAGCCGCAGGCGGGTGTGCCGTGGGGTGAGCCGGGCGGCGTTCCCGGCGACCCGGGCGGCGACCCGGGCGGCCACCCCGCGCTGCCCGGCCGGTCCGCCCCGGCGGCGCCGGTGTTCAGCGCCGCGGACGTGGACGAGGCGACGCAGGCGATGCCTTCGCACACCGACCCGTGGGCCGCGCAGGCGCCCACCCAGGCGATCTCCGGCGGCTACGGCAGCCCCGAGCAGCCCGGCGCGCAGGCCCAGCCGACCCAGATGCTCCCCCCGCAGCCGGACTGGGGCTCCCCCGACTACGCCACCGACGCCGCCGCGCAGGCCGCGCCGACGCAGGCCTGGCCGCAGCAGCCCCCGGCCGCCGCGCCGGGCTACGGCGCCCCCGCGCCGACGGCCGCGTACGGCGCCCCCGCCTACCCGCAGTCCGGCGGCTACCCCGGCGCCCCCGGGAGCCCGGCCGGCCCCGGCCAGGTGCCCGGCTACGGGAGCACCCCCGTCCCCGGCTTCGGCGGCGGTTACGACAACGGCGGCTACGGGAACGGCTACGGCGACGGTTACGACCAGGGGCCGCGCCGCTCCCGCTTCTCGCCCAAGGCGATCGCCATCACGGTCGTCGCCGCCTGCGCCGTGATCGGCGTGTGCGCGGCCGCGGCGCTCAGCGGCGGCAGCTCCGGCACTCCGAGCGCGGACGGCACGGCCGCGGCCTCCTCGTCCGCCGCCGCGGGCTCCGGCGACGCCCAGGCCCAGGCCCAGGCGCTCTCCGACCTGCTGGGCACGGCGGCGAGCAGCCGCAGCGAGGTGATCGCCGCGAGCTCCGCGATCGCCCACTGCAAGGACCTGGACAGCTCGATCGCCGCCCTGCACGACGCGGCCGGGCAGCGGCGCACCCTGGTCAGCAAGCTGGGCGCGCTGCAGGTGGACCAACTCCCCGACGGCGCCCAGCTGGTGACGCTGCTCACGCAGGGCTGGCAGGCCTCGGCGAGCGCGGACGAGCACTACGCCGCCTGGGGCACCGGCTCCAAGGGCTCCTGCGCCGGCAAGAAGCACAAGCCGGCGGCGGGCGGCGAGCGGAACGCCGCGATCCAGGCCAGCGGCACGGCCTCGGAGGCGAAGAAGAAGGCGGCGTCGCTGTGGAACGCGATCGCCGCGAAGTACGGGCTGCCGACCCGCGACGAATACCAGCTCTGACGGCCGCGCGCATCCGCTGAGCGCCGAGCGCCGAACGCCGAACGCCCCGCCGGAACCGGAAGGTCCGGACGGGGCGTTCGGCTCTTCGGCGGACCGTCGCGGGCGGGCGGGCGGTGCGGGGACGGGCCGGAGCGGCTCGGGCTCAGCCGATGGTGACGCTGCTGGCCGAGTTGGCGCCCTTGACGGAGACCAGCGCGTCGCGGACGTCCACCAGGCCCTTGCGCTCGTCGCTCAGCTGGCCGTCGGCGACGATCTGGAAGGTCACCTCGGTGTCCACCGCGCGCGGGACCACGGAGGACGCCAGCAGGTCCTTGTCCTGCCAGCTCAGCGGCGGGGTGGCGCCCCCGGTCGAGACGGGCCCGGTCTCGTCGAAGGCGATCCGGACGGACTTCGCCGTCACCGGCCCCTTGATCCGCCCCACCACGCTCTCCAGCACCTGATAGGCGACCCAGGTGGTCTGCACGTCCGGGTCCTGGGTGTCGATGCGGTTGTCGGTGAAGGCGTACTTCTTCACCAGGTCGTGCAGCCCGTTCCAGACCGGGCTGCTGTCCGGCGGGTACCAGCCGGTGGCCAGCGCGCCCTCCAGCGGGCCGTTCGCGCCGCCCTCGGAGTCCACCAGCGACTGCTGGAACGCGCCGAGCAGTGCGGCGAGCTGGGTCTGACGGTGGTTCAGGCGCCGGAAGCTGTCGTAGAAGGTGACCATGGACCCCGCGTCCAGTGCGCCGAGCACGCAGGAGCCGGAGGCGTCGTCGCCGATGGCCTCGCTCGCGACCGAGGTGTAGTCGGTCTGCCCCGGGGCGGTCGGCAGGTCCTTGAGCGGGATCGAGGGGCCCAGTCCGGCGGCGAGGAAGGCCGGCATGGTGTCGCCGGCCTCGTTGTCCGGCCGGACCAGGGCGACCCGCTCGCAGCCGGCCGAGGCGAGCTGCTGGCCGGCGCCCGCGAGCAGCGCCGGGGTGCCGCCGTTGACCGGGTACGAGATCGGGGAGGTGAACTCGTCGGGGGTCACGCCGTAGCCGCCGATGTAGGGGATGCCGGCCGCCTCCAGGGTGGGCAGGAAGGTGGAGCCGTACTGGCTGTAGGAGCCGACCACGGCGACCACCTGGTCGCTGACCGCGCGATCGGCGCAGGCCGCGGCGCCCGCCGCGGTGTTCTTCTCGTTGCAGGTCTCCACCTTCACCGGGTGGCCGTCGAGGCCGCCGGAGTCGGCCAGCGACTTCCCGATCGCCTCGGCCAGGGCCGGCATGCCGACGTGGCTGTCCGCGCCGTCGTTCTCCGGCGCCCAGGTCATGACGGTGACGGTCCCGTCGCCCGAGCCGGCGCCGCCGGCGCAGCCGGTCAGCCCGGTGCCGCCCGCGGTGACGGCGGCCAGGGCGAGCCCGGCGGCCACGGCCGGGCGGACGCGGCGGGCCGCCCGCGTTCGGTGCCCGCGGCCCGCGGCGGCGGGCGTACGCACGCCGCGGACGTGCGTGTCGTCGTCGGAAGCGGACCGGGCCGGTGCGGGCCCTCCCGCTTCTCTCCTCAAGATCCCCATGTTCCCCACGCGGGACAACGCTGTACTCAGGCGGGGAGCGGAAAGCGTCCGCCGGGGCAACCGAAGGGAAACGGGGAGGGAACAGCGCGTGCGTTCGGTTCGTGCGCGGGCGCTCCGTGTACGCCCCGTAGGATCGGCGTGTGCCAGCTTCGTCGAAGTCTTCCCGTGGCGGGTCCCGCTCCAGCACCATGGGCGGCATGCCGCTCACTGACCTGCCCTGGTGGCGCTGGCGGGCCCGCGTCCGCTCGGCCCTGCACATGCTCGGCGACCCCGCCTTCCAGCAGGAGTGCTGGATACCCGGGGTGGAGGGCTACGGCGACGTCACGGACGCCGTCTACCGCCTGGTCGAGGACACCTGGCTGGACCGCTGGTCCGCGGAGAAGTACGTCGGCACGATCCTGCGGGACTCCGGCGAGGCCGCCGCGGTTGACGCGGCCGTGCTCGCGGTGCTGCGCGTGCTGCACGCGGTCGGCGCGGACGCCCCCGCCGCCGCCTACCTCACCCACCCGTCCTGGCCGGAGGCCGTGCGGGCCTGCCGCGAGGCGCACGTGCGGCTGGCGGTGAACGACGGCGAGGACCCGGAGCAGCCGCCGCAGTCGCTCGAAGTGCTCGCCATCCTCACCCGCATCGGCGGCTGAGGCCGGGTCCGTGAGGACGCCCGCCCGACACGGACGCCCGCCCGCGCGCCCGCCGGGTTGTGGCAGGCTGTGACCACCGCAGCAGGGCGAAAGGACGGCCACGGTGGAGCAGCACGCGGAGAGCACGCAGACCGGCACGGGGAACGAGGAGCGCCCCGGGCAGTACGTGCTCACCCTCTCCTGCCCGGACCGGCAGGGCATCGTGCACGCGGTGTCCAGCTACCTCTTCATGACCGGCTGCAACATCGTGGACAGCCAGCAGTTCGGCGACTCGCTGAGCGGCCTGTTCTTCATGCGGGTGCACTTCACCGCCGAGCGGCCGGTGACGCTCGACAAGCTGCGCGCCAGCTTCGCCGCGATCGGCGAGTCCTTCCGGATGGACTGGGCGATCCACGACGCCGAGCGCCGGATGCGGGTCGTGCTGATGGTCAGCCGCTTCGGCCACTGCCTGAACGACCTGCTGTTCCGCACGAGCATCGGCGCGCTGCCGGTGGACATCGTCGCGGTGGTCTCCAACCACACCGACTTCCGCGGCCTGGCCGAGAGCCACGGCGTGCCGTTCCACCACATCCCGGTGACCAAGGACACCAAGGCGCAGGCCGAGGCGGCGCTGCTGGAGCTGGTCGACCGCGAGGGCGTGGAACTCGTCGTCCTCGCCCGGTACATGCAGGTGCTCTCGGACGACCTGTGCAAGGCCCTGGCCGGGCGGGCGATCAACATCCACCACTCCTTCCTGCCGAGCTTCAAGGGCGCCAAGCCCTACCACCAGGCGCACGCCCGGGGCGTGAAGCTGATCGGCGCGACCGCGCACTACGTCACTGCGGAGCTGGACGAGGGGCCGATCATCGAGCAGGAGGTCGTCCGGGTGCGGCACGACGTCACGCCGGAGCAGCTGGTCGCGCTCGGGCGGGACGCGGAGTGCCAGGCGCTCGCGCGCGCGGTCCAGTGGCACGCCGAGCGCCGGGTCCTGCTGGACGGCACCCGCACGGTCGTCTTCGCGTGAGCTGAGCCGCCGCGGCGCGGGCCCGCCGCGGCGCTGAGCCGCCGCGGCGCGGGCCCGCGTGCCCGAACCGCCGTCCGCTCGCGCCGCTGCGCGTCCGCGCCGCCGCCCGGGCCCGTCTCCGGCGCCCGCGTGCGTGCGGGCCCCGGGACCGCGAGGGGTGCCTGGACGCGGGAAGTAGAGTCGGTGGTTCACGGACGCCCGACGCGCGTCCGTCGCACGTCCGTACCGCGTCCGACCGTGGAGAGATGACCAGCGTGGCGATCCGGCTCAGCATTGTCCTGCCCGTGCACGGGGTGGAGCCCTACCTGCCGCGCTGCCTCGACTCGCTGCTGGCCACCGCCTCGGAGGAGATCGAGGTGATCGGCGTCGACGACCGCACCCCGGACGCCTGCGGCGAGATCCTCGACGAGTACGCCCACCGCGACCCCCGCCTGCGCGTGCTGCACCTGCCGGAGAACCGGGGCCTCGGCGGCGCCCGCGACGCCGGCCTGGAGCTGGCTCGCGGCACCTGGGTGTGGTTCGTGGACAGCGACGACTGGCTCTCCGACGGCGCCGTCGACGCCGTGCTGGCCCGGCTCGCCGCCGTCCGCCCGGACGTCCTGGTCACCGACTACCTGCGCAGCTACCCCGACGGCGGCAGCGAGCCCAACACCTGGCGCTCCGTCATGACCGAGCCGCCGCTGCCCGACCTGTTCACCCTGCGCGACCGCCCCGCGCTGCTCACGATGATCATGTCGGTCTGGAACAAGGTCGTCCGCCGGGAGTTCCTGGAGGGCCTGGGCGTCTCCTTCGGCCGCGGCTACTACGAGGACATCTCCGTCACCTACCCGCTGCTGCTGGCCGCCGAGAAGATCAGCTACCTCGACCTGCCCGTCTACCACTACCGCCGGCAGCGCGAGGGCGCGATCACCAACACCGCCTCGCCCAAGCACCTCGACGTCTTCGCCCAGTACGACGCCATCTTCGCCTTCCTCGACCGCCACCCCGAGCTGGAGGACCTGCGGCGGCAGGTCTTCGACCGCACGGTGCTGCAGGCCGCGACGCTGCTCGCCACCCCCGGGCTGGTCCCGCCGGAGCTGCGCCGCGAGTTCTTCGCCCGCACCTCCGCGCACTTCCGCCGGCACCGGCCGGCCGGCTACCGCTACCCGAGCGGGATGCGCGGCGCGCAGTACCGGCTGCTGGAGCGCGACGCCTACGCGGCCTACCTGCGGCTGCTCCCGGCCGCCGGCGGCCTGCGGCGGCAGGCGCGGACGCTGGTGCCGCGGGTGCGCCGGGCCGGCCGCTCGGCCGCCCGCTTCGGCTACTACCAGGCCTGCCTGCGGCTGCCGATGGACGAGAACCTCGCGGTGTACGCGGCGTACTGGTACCGCGGCTACTCCTGCAACCCGGCCGCCATCCACGCCAAGCAGCGCGAACTCGCCCCGCAGATCAAGGGCGTGTGGGTGGTCGCGGACCGGGCGAAGGCGGCCTCCCTGCCGCCCGGCACGCCCTACGTGGTCGAGGGCACCCCGGCCTACTTCCGGGCCATGGCGACCGCCAAGTACCTGGTCAACAACGTCAACTTCCCGCACACCACGACCAAGCGGCCCGGCTCGGTGCACGTCCAGACCCAGCACGGCACGCCGCTGAAGACGCTCGGCCTGGACCTGCGCGACCACCCCGAGGCGGCCGACGGCATGGACTTCGACCGGCTGCTGGAGCACGTCGGCCGCTGGGACTACCTGGTCTCGCCCAACCCGCACTCCACCGAGGTCTTCACTCGCGTCTACCCCGGCCAGTACGAGGTGCTGGAGACCGGATACCCGCGCAACGACCGGCTCGCCGCGCCCGACCCTGCCGAACGGGACCGGCTGCGCGCCGAGTTGGGCGTCCCGGAGGGCAGCACGGCGGTGCTGTGGACGCCCACCTTCCGTGAGCAGCACGGCGGTTGGGTTCCGCTGCTGGACCTGGAGGCGCTCTCCGCGAAGCTCGGCCCGGAGTGGACGGTGCTGGTGCGCGCCCACTACTTCTACGCCGGCGCCGGGGCGCTCCCGGAGGTCGAGGGCGGCGCGAAGCTGATCGACGTCTCCGGGCACCCGGTGATCGAGGACCTCTGCCTGGCCTCCGACCTGCTGGTGACGGACTACTCCTCGCTGATGTTCGACTACGCCGTCCTGGACCGGCCGATCGTGATCCACGCGCCCGACTGGGACGAGTACCAGCGGGTGCGCGGCGTCACCTTCGACCTGTTCGCCGAGCCCCCCGGCAGCGTCACCACCACCCAGGAGGAGCTCACCGAGGCCCTCCTCAGCGGCATGGCCACCGCCCCCGCCGCGGCCAGCCTGCGCGCCGCCTTCCGCGCCCGCTTCTGCCCCTACGACGACGGCCACGCCGCCGAACGCGTCGTCCGCGCCGTCTTCCCGGTCACCGCCGGCCAGGAGTGAGGTGGGGCCCTGGCGCGGTCAGCGCCGCAGGCGGTCGATGCGGTTGCGGAGGACCCGGCGGCCGCCGGAGAGGCCGTCGGTGGTGCGGACCGCCAGGGAGTTGTCGGTGGTCGCGTAGGGCTGGACGAGCAGCACGCCGCGTGAGGTGAGTGCGGCGGTGCGGCCGACGCCCGCGCCCGCGCGGACCTTCGTCCGCAGTCGGCCGCCGTCGCGGAACCGGATCTCGGCGAAGGCGTCCCAGGGCTCGATGGCGTCGGAGCGGGCGTGCATCGACAGCAGCGGGACGGACGCCTCGGCGGTCCAACCGCCGCCGGCGGGGGCCGGGGACCAGACGGCCTCCTCGGCGATCTCGGTGCCGCGGACGCGGTGCACCAGCAGGAGCCGGACGCTCTCCGGCCCGGCCGCCGCGGCCAGGCCGTGCAGGTCGTCCAGCCGGAGCTGGAACCGCAGCAGGCGGCCGGGGCGCACCGCGGCGGTCACGCACAGCGGCAGCCCGGTGACGGCGGCGGTGCCCGCGGACGCCGCGGCGCCGGGGGCGCCGGGCGGGTCGAGGGTGACCCGCGGCGAGCGGTCGTCCCAGAGCGGCCGCGCCGCGTCGCCCGCGTAGGGAGGGGAGAGCCGCGGGGGCTCGGCGGAGAGCTCGGCGAGCCGGAGCAGGTCGCCCGGTTCCGGCTGCTCGCGGTCGCGCAGCACGGCGGCACGCCAGCGGGTCGGCAGGTCGGCGGCGGCCTGCCAGTCCGTCGAGAAGCCGGCGAGGTGCCTGCGGGTGGCGGACCACCACTGCTCGCGGTAGTCGGCGCTCCGGCGGTGCAGGTCGCGCAGGTACATCGGGACGTCGTAGGCCGCGAACTTGAGCTCGGTGGCGCGTACCAGCTCGTCCTGGCCGGCGGCGCGCAGGGCGTCCAGTGCGCCGGTGTGCGCGGCCAGCCGGTCGGTCCAGTTCCCGATCCGGTCCCGGCGCAGCGAGATGGACGGCGTCCGGGCGGAGGGCCGGGAGTACCAGAGGTAGACCGTGTCGGGGACCACCGCGAAGCGCGGGGAGGCCGCGTAGACGCGGGCGGAGAAGGTGAAGTCCTCGTAGTGCGCGGCGCCGTCGGGGAAGGTGATGCCCTCCTCCAGCAGGAAGTCGCGCCGGTAGAGCTTGTTGACGGAGAGGGTGTCCCAGACCGTCTCGGTGCGCCGGCGGAGGCCGTCGAAGACCTGCGCCTGCGCGAACAGCTTCGGCTGCCAGGGCATCCGGCGGCCGTCCGGCAGCTCCACCCGCATGCACAGCCCGGCCGCGACATCCGCCCGGTTGCGCTCGGCCGCCCGCAGCAGCGCCTCCACGGCGCCGGAGGGCAGCTCGTCGTCGCTGTCCAGGAAGGCCACCCAGGAGCCGCGGGCGGCCCGGATCCCGTCGTTGCGGGGGGTGCCGCAGCCGCCGCTGTTCTCCGGGCGGTGCAGGGCGCGGACGCGTGGGCTGGCGGCGGCGAGCCGGTCCGCCAGCGCTCCGGTGCCGTCGGTGGAGCAGTCGTCGACGACGATCACCTCGCCGACCGCCTCGCCCTGGGCGAGCGCCGACGTCACGGCCGTGCTCAGGTGCTCCGCGTCGTTGTAGGCGATCACGACGACGGAGACCGGACCGTGCAGGGCGTCAGCGGCGGAGCGAGGGTTCATCCGGCCAATCCTGTCAGGTCGGGCGTTCACATGACACGAGGGGCCCGCTCGGAACACCAGCCCGGACACCCCATGTCCGGAACGCGTGGATTCGCAGCACCTTCGCAGAACAACCCGCAAGGCGGCACGTCCTGTCCACAACGGCTCTCCCTCCGGCGCGGCCGGGCGGCTCGCGGAGCCCGTCGCGGGGCCCCTCCGGCGTGGGACGGGGGTTCCGGTCGGGCCGGATCTTGCCTACGCTCTGGCGCGCACCCGACAGCCGCCGGTCCGGCACACCCCGGAGCGGCGGGCAGCGGCCAGCGAAGGAACCGGCATGACCTGGAAACGCCTCTGGCTCCCGACCGTCCTCACCGTCGGCGGGTACGCGGCGGTGCTCTGGCTGCTGTGCACCCCCGGCGGCGCGGCGCGGCTGCACGCCGCCCCCGGACACCCGGTGCGCGGCGCGCTCGCGGACTCGATGAGCGCCTGGTTCCGCAACACGGCGGTGCCGGCGGGCGGTTCGGGCGGTTCGGCGCACCTGCTGCACCTCGCCGAGGATCTGCGGCCGGCCGCGGCGACGCTGCTCCTGCTGCTCGCCCTGCTGGTCGTCGGCCGGACGGTACCGCCCTACGGCGGGCGCTGGTTCGGCTCGCTCTTCGCCGCCTGGGGCGCGGCGAGCGGCGCCGGCCTGCTGGCGCTCGCCGCGACCGCCGCGCCGATCGCCTCGGGCGCCGGCGTCTCCGGCAGCGGGGCCTCCGGCAGCGGGGCCTCCGGCGGTTACGCCGCGGCGGTGGCCGCGCAGCTGGACCGCGGGATGCTGCTGGCGACCGGACTCGGGCTGCTCGCGGCGGTCGCCTTCGCCGTGCTCGGCCGGATCGCCGCGATATCCGCCGACCCCGAGCGCTACGCCGCCCCGCACCGCCGCCGCGGCAACGGCTACCGCCCGGCCGCGGCCCGGGCCGTCGCCGGGACCGCCGCGCTGGTCACCCTCGCCTGGTCCGCGGCGGCGAGCCGGAACGACGCGCACGCGATCGGCACCCGGCTGCGCGACTGGTCGGTCTCCGGCGGCACGGTCCGGGTGCTGCGACTGCTGCTGCTCCCCGGCGCGGACGCTGGCGACGGCGCCTGGACCTGGACCGGGATCGCGCACGCCGGCTGGCACGTCTGGCTGGACGACGCGCTGGCGGTGGTCTTCCCCGCGCTGGTGCTGTGGCTGCTGCTGCGCCGCCTGACGGGTGGTCAGGTGCGGCGCGGCGCCGGGCGGGTGCTGGTGCTCGCGATGTCCGCGCTGGCCTTCGCCGAACTGCTGACCGCGCTGGCGCGGGAGTTCGCGCGCAAGGCGGAAGGGGGAGGCCGGTCCTGGGAGGTGGCGGCGGGCCGGGCGCTCGGCTCGGTCGGGACCTGGGTGCTGGTGCTGGGCTTCGCGGCGGGGCTGTGCGCGGCGGTCATCGCCTGGCGTCTGCGAGACCGCGGGACCGAGGACGAGGAAGACCTCGACGGCGACGGCCCCTTCGGGGCGGACGCCTCCGGCGCGGGGGAGGACACCCTCGGCGGTGCCTCCGCGCACGAGGAGACCGTCCGCTTCGCCCGCCCCCGCCGCGCGGACGAGCCGGGGGCGGCGGCCGGGCCGGGCTCCACGCAGCCGGACGGCCCCGGTTACGCCACCCCGCCCGCCGGCAACCCCCGTTTCCCCGACTCCTTCGGCCCCTACGGCACCAGCGGCGACCCCCGCTCCCGCTGACCGCGGGCCGAACGCCGCCGCGTGCGGCGAGGGCCGCGCGTCGGGGCCGGCGGCGCGGGTCGCCGGTCGGAGCGGGCCGGGCGCGGCGGGCGGTGTTGACCGCGTCGCGTGCACCCGCCGCGGAGCCGGTCCGCACCGGCCCAGGCCGACACGACCAAGGCTGACGGCACGGACGTGGCCGTCCCGGCGTAGCTCATACAGCGATGGCCGGGCTGCGGGTCGACGCGAGGCGCGCCGAGCGCCCCGAGCCGGGCGCGTGCGCGGGCTGGGCCGCGGCAGCCCGGGCAGGGGCGCGGCGACCCGGCTCGGGCGGTGCGGGCGCCGGGGCGCGGCAACCGGGCTGGGTGCGGGCCGGGGCGCGGCAACCCGGGCCGGCCGAGCCGCCCGGGCCGGGCGGGTGCGCGGGCTGGGCCGCGGCAACCCGGGCCAGGGCGCGGCGACCCGGGTCGGGTGGTGCGGGCGCTGGGGCGAGGCAACCGGGCTGGGTGCGGGCCGGGGCGCGGCGACCCGAGCCGGCCGGGCCGTGCGGGCCGGGCTGTACGGGCGGGGCTGGTGCGCGGGCTGGCCGTGGCAACCCGAGTCGGGGCGCGGCAACCCGAGGCGGCCGGGCGGTGCGGGCCGAGGCCGCCCGGGCCGGGCGGGTGCGCGGGCTGGCCCGCGGCAACCCGAGCCGGGGCGCGGCGACCCGGGTCGGGTGGTGCGGGCGCCGGGGCGTGGCAATCCGAGCTCGGTGCGGGCCGAGGCCGCCCGGGCCAGGCGGGTGCGCGGGCTGGCCCGCGGCAACCCGAGCCGGGCTGCCGGCTGAGCCGCGGCCGCCGGGCCGGCATCGCGCGGCGAAAGGGCGGGGCGGCCGAGCGCAGCGGTCGGCGGGGTCGGTGCGGTCAGCGGTCGGCAGGGCGGGTGCTCAGGGCGTCGAGCTCGTCGAGGGCGCGGTCGACGATGCCGCGCATCGCGGCGCGGGCCCGCTCGGGCTCGCCGCAGCGGATCGCCTCGGCGACCTCGATGTGGGCGCTGACCGCGGCCGGCGCCGGGTGCTCCGGCATCAGGTGGTGCTCGGTGCGCCCGGTGAGCACCGCCGCCACCACGTCTCCGAGCCGCGCGAACATCTCGTTCCCGGACGCGGCCAGCACCAGCCGGTGGAAGGCGATGTCGTGGCCGAGGAAGGCGCCGAGGTCGCCCGCCCTCGCCGTGGCGGCCAGCTCCACCGCCAGGCCGGTCAGCTCGCCGGCCTGCTTCGGTGTCGCGGCACGCGCCGCCAGCGCCGCGGCGACCGGCTCCACCGCGGAGCGCAGCACCGTGAGCGAGTGCAGCTGACGCGGCCGGTCCGCGCCCTCCAGCCGCCAGGCGATGACCTCCGGCGCGAAGACGTCCCACTCCTCGGGCGGGGAGACGGTGATGCCCACCCGGCGCCGTATCGAGACCAGCCGCATCGACTCCAGCACCCGCACCGCCTCGCGGACGACCGTCCGGGAGACGCCGTAGCGGGCCTCCAGCTCCTCGGCGCGCAGCACCGTGCCCGCCGGGATCTCGCCGCTGACCAGGGCCGGGCCGATGGAGGCCAGCAGCTTGCCGTGCAGACCGCTCGTGCTCATGACCGCCTGACCGCCTCTGCTGCGCGTCCGCGCGCATGAAGGGAGTGTGACGAGGTAGATAGTACGTTCACGGCCTTCACCTTGAATACGTACTACTTATTCGGCCTATAGTGCACACGCGCCCGAGATCCGGTCGCACAGCAGACTCAACGGAGAGTTGATCGTGAGCGTTATCGGCGCGCGACTGCTCGCGGACGCGGCCTCGACGCCCGCCGCCTCGCACGACCACACGCGGCTGGTGATCGCGGCCGTCCTCGGCTTCGCGGTGATCATCACCCTGATCGCCTGGCCCAAGCTGCACCCCTTCCTGGCGCTGACCGTCGGCACGGGGGTGATGACGGTCTGCGCGGGCGTCCCGCTGGTGAACGCCTTCGACAGCTTCTCCTCGGGGCTGGGCTCGACCGTCGCCTCCACCGGCGTGCTGATCGCGCTGGGCGCGATGCTCGGGCGGCTGCTGGCCGACTCCGGGGGCGCCGACCAGATCGTCGACACGATCCTGGCCCGCTCCAGCGCCCGCAGCATCCCCTGGGCGATGGCGCTGATCGCGGGCGTGGTGGCGCTGCCGTTGTTCTTCGAGATCGGCATCGTCATGCTGATCCCGGTGGTCGTGATGGTGGCCCGGCGCGGTAACTACTCGATGCTGCGGGTCGGCATGCCCGCCCTGGCCGGCCTGTCCGTGCTGCACGGGCTGGTGCCGCCGCACCCCGGGCCGCTCGCCGCGATCTCCTCGATCCACGCGGACCTCGGCATCACCATCGCGCTCGGCCTGGTCGTGGCCGTTCCGTCGGTGATCATCGCGGGTCCGCTGTTCGGCAAGGTGGCCGACCGGTGGGCGGTCGCCCACCCGCCGGAGGCGCTGGCCGCGAGCGCGGCGCAGCGCGAGGCCCGCGCGGACGCCGACGGCGCCGAGGGCTCCGGGGGCGGCTCGGAGCGCCGTGAGGACGGCGGCGCGACCGCCGTACCGGCCCGCCGCCCCGCCTTCGCGCCCACCATCGCCACCGTGCTGCTTCCGGTCGTGCTCATGCTCGGCAAGGCGCTCGCCGACGTGCTGGACGCGCACGGCGACAACGACGTCCGCCGGGCCTTCGACTTCGTCGGCGCGCCGATGGTCGCGCTGCTGCTGGCGGTGCTGCTGGCGATGGTCACCCTGGGCCGCCCGGCCGGGTTCACCCGAGGCCGTCTCGCGGCGACCGTGGAGCGCTCGCTCGGCCCGATCGCCGGCATCCTGCTGATCGTCGGCGCCGGCGGCGGCTTCAAGCAGGCCCTGGTCGACATCGGGATCAGCGGGCTGATCTCGGACTGGACCCAGCACCTGCACTTCTCGGCGTTCTTGCTGGCCTGGTTCGTCGCGGTGCTGATCCGGGTCTGCACGGGCTCCGCGACGGTCGCCACCATCACCGCGGCCGGCATCGTCGCCCCGCTGGCGAACGGGATGAGCAGCACCCACACCGCCCTGCTGGTCCTCGCCGTCGGTGCCGGGTCGCTGTTCTTCTCGCATGTGAACGACGCCGGCTTCTGGCTGGTCAAGGGCTACTTCGGGATGAGCGTCAAGGACACCCTCAAGACCTGGTCGGTGATGGAGACGCTGATCTCGGTGGTCGCCATCGTGATCATCCTGCTGCTGGGCCTGGTGGTCTAGCGGACGTCGGACATCGCCGTCGCCGCTTCCGGCGGATCTCGGGCCGTCGCGGGGAACTCCGCGGCGGCCCCCGGTGTTCTCCGGGTGGAGAAAGAGTGCGCTCGCCGGTGCGGTGTTCTCCCCGAACCGGGGAAGGCGCTCGGTGGATGGTTCTGAACCCGCGCGAAGGCGCGCAGCGTACACCAAGCCGCAGCGGAATCTGCTGGACTTGGGAATGATGTCCGGTTTCTGGCCGTTGGATTGTTACGTAAAGAGCGAGACGGGCGTCGAGGCGCCGCCGGCGTCCGCGCCCCCCGTGCCCGCTCCGCGCGCAATCCGGTACCACCAGTCACCTTCGGACATCTGAGCTAGGGAGCACGCATGGCGACCCGTGCCGTCGTTCGCGACCGGTCCGGCCGGGCCAGGAACGCCCGTCCGACCAACGCCGACGCAGACCGCGACCTCGTCGGGATGTACCTGGACGAGATCGCACGGACACCCCTGCTCGACGCGGCGCAGGAAGTCGACCTCTCGCTGCGGATCGAGGCCGGTGTCTACGCCCAGCACCTGCTCGACGAGGGCGCGCAGCCTCGAGGCGGCGCGACCGAGGAGGAGCTGCGCCTCCTCGTCGAGGACGGCGAGCGGGCGAAGGACGTCTTCATCCGCTCGAACCTGCGCTTGGTCGTGGCGGTGGCCCGCCGCTACCCGCGCAGCGGCCTGCCCCTGCTGGACCTGATCCAGGAGGGCAACGCCGGCCTGGTGCGGGCGGTCGAGAAGTTCGACTACAGCAAGGGGTTCAAGTTCTCCACCTACGCGACGTGGTGGATCCGCCAGGCGATCACGCGCTCCATCGCCGACCAGTCGCGGACCATCCGGCTCCCCGTGCACCTCGTCGAGGAGCTCGGCCGGATACGCAAGGCCCAGCGCGAGCTGAGCAAGCAGCTCGGCCGCGAGGCACTGCCGCAGGAGATCGGCGAGGAGCTCGGCACCGATGCCGACCGGATCAAGGACGTGCTCGACTGGGCGCGCGACCCGGTGAGCCTCAACATGACGGTCGACGACGAGGGCGAGACCCAGTTCGGCGACCTCGTCGAGGACACCGCGGCGACCTCGCCGGAGGACGCGGTGATGGTGATGCTGCGCCGCGAGGAGCTGGAGGGCCTGATCGACCGGCTCGACGCCCGGACCGCCTCGATCATCCGCTCCCGCTACGGCATCGAGGACGGCCGCGAGCGCACCCTGACCGAGGTGGGCAAGCAGCACGGCCTGACCCGTGAGCGGATCCGGCAGATCGAGAAGCACGCGCTGGCGGAGCTCAAGCGGATCGCCGACCACGCGGGCTTCGAGGCGGCCTGAGCCGGGGGCCGTGCGCGCTCGGCTCCCGGGTCGGGACCGTGCGGCTGCGAGACGCGCGCGTAGGCTGGTCCGCCGGACACGCGCCGACATCGGAGAACAGGCCGATATAGGAGAACAGGAGGACGCGGTGAGCGAGCCCCCCACCACGCCTGACGACGACGCTGCCCCGGCCCGAGCGGGGCGGCGCCCCACGGGCGGCAAGTCGGCCGCGGCCCGGATCGTCTTCGACGACCCGTTCTCCGGCGCCTCCGCCGACGACTCGGATCGCGGCTGGGGCGAGCGCCAACCCTCCGGGCGTGACGACTCGGTGGAGTGGTACCTGCGCGAGAAGCCCCCGCACCACGGCTGATCCCTCGGCCGGGATGGCCCGAGGGATCAGCCGTGGTGCGCGGCGGCTCAGCTCGCCGGCTCGGCTCGGCTCGCCGGTTCTGCTGCCGTTTCTGCCTGCCGGCTCAGCTCGCCGGTGTGGCCGGGGTGGTGTTCTCGGAGTCGGGCGCGGTGCGCGGCCGGGCGAGCACCTCGGGGCGGTTGAGCAGGTCGCGGATCTCGCTCAGCAGCTCGACCTCGGTGACCTCCGCGACGACGGGCTCCGGCTCGGGCTTCGGCTTGGAGAACCGGGCCAGCAGGCGGTTCATCGGCAGCACGATGAGGAAGTACACGACCGCCGCGGTGATCAGGAACTGCAGCGCCGCGCTGACCACGTCGCCCCAGAGGATGTAGATCCCCTTCGTCACGGCCCCCGTCGAGTCCACCGCGCACGGCCCGGAGAGGCAGGAGCGGTAGGAGCTGAGGTCCTTGGTGCCGAAGGCGCCGACGACCGGGTTGATCACCCCCTTCACCAGTGAGTTGACGACGCTGGTGAACGCGGCGCCGATGACGACAGCGACCGCGAGGTCGATGACGTTGCCGCGCATCAGGAACGCCTTGAAACCCTTCAGTGCCATGCTCTGCCTTCGCTGGTTCGGAGGTTGGCCGGGTCAGCACCGTACGGCGCCGGCGGGGTCCCGCGCGAGGGGCCGCGAAGGTGTGATAAGCGCTGTTCACGAGCGCGTTGACAGGGTGGTTCGGGGACGCCCACTTGACGGCCCTTCACACCGGCGAGTGATGCGGGGTGTGGTTGAAATCACTCCTGCGAGTGATGATCGCGCGGGCAGTGCGCGGCGAGCGCGGCGGCGTCCGCGTGGCGGGAGGGCGGCGGTGCGCCCCGCAGCGCGCCCGCGCTCAGCGTCGCCGCGGCGACCAGCAGCCCGGCCGCGAACGGCCCCGGTCGGCGCCGGATCGGCCCCGGCAGACGATGCCGCCCCCGCCCGCCGATGCCGCCCGCGCGGATCGGCGGAAACACCGGCAACGCGATCCCCTCCGGCACGCTCTGCCGCCGGTAGCCCCCGCCGGCTTCGCTTGCCGTGCTCGCCGCCGCAGCCGTGCCGTCCACGGCCGGGTGGCCGGCGCTCCCGGCGCGTCCGCCTTCGCCGGCGTCCGGCGGTGCCGCCGCCCACGACGCGTCCGCGTCGGCTCGGGCGCCGGCGGCGGCCGCGGCGGCGGAGACGATCGAGGGCAGCCCGCCGAACTCCTCGAACTCCCCGTCGTAGCCCTCGGCTTCCGCAGGACCGGCGGCTCCCGGCAGCGGCTGGAACGCCACCCCCGCCGCCCGCACGGTCGGCGCGGCGGGCGCGGTCGGGGCGGCGGGCGCGGCAGACGCGGCGGGCGGGGAGGGCGGCGACTGCTCGGGGGGTTCGGGCGCGGCCGGGCAGCGCAGCAGCCGGTGCCGCTCGCGGCGGCGCGCATGGACCCCGCGCGCGATGCGCGGATCCGCGCGGGCCTCCGCCAGACACAGGCCTTCGGCGGCAGCCGCATCCGTCGCGGCATGCGCGCGGACAGAGGGAAGAGGCGCGGAGGACGTCAGAGACATCGCAGGTCACCGCCTTGCGTGACGAGAGGGTGCTGGGCTCGCCACCACCCTGCCCCCGCCGCCGACTCCCGGGACCCCTCTCACCCCTCACCTGGGGACAACCACCCACCTGTGGAAAACCCCGCCACTCCCAGGAGTGAACCCAGGCCCGGCCGCGTGCTCAGGCCTTGTCGAGCAGGGTTTCCAGGCCTGTCGTGATGCCGTCCAGGGCTCGTGTGCACAGGCAGGTGCGGTCGGACGTGGCGGGGAGCTCCGCGAGGACGTCGAAGAGGGTGGTACGGAGGCGGTCGATGTTCTGGGCGAAGACCGCCAGGACCTCCTCGTGGGTGACGCCCTCGCCGGTCTCGACCCCTGCGTCCAGGTCCGTCACCAGGGCCAACGAGGTGTAGCAGACGCCGAGTTCGCGCGCGAGCACGGCCTCCGGGTGTCCGGTCATGCCGATCACCGACCAGCCCTGGCCGGAGTACCAGCGGGACTCGGCGCGGGTGGAGAAGCGCGGTCCGTCGACGACGACCATCGTGCCGCCGTCCACCGGCTCCCAGCCGCCGGCGCGGGCGGCCCGCAGCGCCGAGGCGCGCCCGGCCGGGCAGTAGGGGTCGGCGAAGGCGACGTGCACGACCTCGCTGGTCTGCCCGCCGGGCAGCGGCAGCCCGTCGTAGAAGGTCTGCGCGCGCCCCGACGTGCGGTCGACGAGCTGGTCCGGCACGACGAGCGTGCCGGGCCCGTGCTCCGCGCGCAGGCCGCCGACCGCGCACGGCCCGAGCACCTGCCGCACGCCGAGCGAGCGCAGTGCCCACAGGTTGGCGCGGTAGTTGATCCGGTGCGGCGGCAGGTGGTGGCGTCGGCCGTGCCGCGGCAGGAAGGCCACCCGGCGGCCGGCGGCCTCGCCGACGAACACCGCGTCGCTGGGGACGCCGAAAGGCGTCTCCACCACGACTTCGGTGACGTCGTCGAGGAACGCGTAGAAACCGGATCCGCCGATCACACCGATCTCGGCCGTGGGCGCGGAAACCGGCGCGGAAGTGCTGCTGCTCGCCATGGCGGCACCCTATCGGTGCCGCCCGCGCGCCCGCCGTCCGCCGGGATCAGCCGACGACCGGAGTCGGCCTCCGACCGGAGTCGGCCGACGCCCGGGATCGGCCGAAGGCCGGAACGCCGGATCAGGCCGCCGGCGTCGAGGAGGACGCGGAGGAGCTCGCCGCCGCGGGCGCCGAGGAGGCCGAGCCGGACGACGAGGAGCCGGAGGAGCCCGAGGACCCCGACGCGGAGGAGCCGGACGAGGACGCCGCCGGCGTCGAGGAGGACGAGGACGATCGGCTGTCGGTCCGGTAGAAGCCGGAGCCCTTGAAGACCACGCCCACCGCCGAGAACACCTTCCGCAGCCGGCCGTTGCACTCCGGGCACTCGGTCAGCGCGTCGTCGGTGAACTTCTGGACCGCCTCGAGGCCGTTCCCGCAGGCGGTGCACTGGTACTGATAGGTGGGCACGTCATCCTCCTGGCACTCGTACGGTAGGAGTGCTAACGACCATCCATGATGCGGCATTCCCCGTGCCGTAGTCCACTGCGCCGGGTGTGGCGTCGCGCTCAGTCGCGTTCAGTGCCGCTCCGGCCCGCTCAGGCCCGCTCAGTACCGCTCGCGTGGGCCCGTCCAGCCCGCCAGCTTGCCGCCGCGGTCGACCGCGCGCAGCCGCCGCTCGGCCCGGTCGCGGACCGCGTCCGTGGCCACCACCAGCAGCTCGTCGCCGGGTAGCAGTACGGTGTCCGGCCCGGGGACGAAGCTGGAGCCGTCCCTTACCACCAGCGTCACCGACGCCCCCTTCGGCAGCCGCAGTTCGCGCACCTCGCAGCCCGGGATCCGGCTGCCCGGCGCGGGCGCCACCGACAGCAGGTGCCCGTGCAGCCGCTCCAGCGGCGCGGACTCCACGCCCAGGTCGTCGGCGTGCGCGTGCTCGGAGACCCGCAGCGCCCGGGCCAGCCACGGCAGCGTCGGCCCCTGCACCACCGTGAACACCACCACCAGCACGAACACCGTGTTGAACAGCAGCTGCGCCGTCATCCCGTGCCCGCCGGCACCGCCCGTACCGCCGGCCGCGCCGCTCCCGCCGGAGGAGCCCGCGCCGCCGTGCACCAGCGGGATCGTGGCCAGCACGATCGGCACCGCCCCGCGCAGTCCCGCCCACGACAGCAGCCCCTGCTCCCGCCAGGGCATCCGGAACGGCAGCACCGACATCAGCACCGAGGCCGGCCGCGCCGCCAGCACCAGCACCAGCCCGACCACCACCGCCGGCACGATCGCCGACCCGAGCGCGTGCGGGGTGACCAGCAGGCCCAGCATCACGAACATGCCGATCTGGGCGATCCAGGCCAGCCCGTCCGCGAAGCCGCGGGTGGCCGCCCGGTGCGGCAGCCGCGCGTTGCCGAGCACCAGCCCGCAGACGTAGACGGCGAGGAACCCCGAGCCGTCCCCCAGCGCCCCGCCCGCGTAGGCGAGGAAGGTCAGCGCCACCACCGCGATCGGGTACAGGCCGGAGGAGGGCAGCGCGACCCGCCGCAGCCCCAGCGCCCCGAGCTTGCCGACCGCCAGCCCCACCGCGAGGCCCACCGCCAGCTCCCCGACCACCTTCGCGACCAGCAGGTACCACGGCCCGACCGGCCCGGTCACCGCCAGCGCGGCGACCAGGATGACCACGGGCGCGTCGTTGAACCCCGACTCGGCCTCCAGCAGCCCGGACAGCCGGGACGGCAGCGGCACCCGGCGCAGCACCGAGAAGACCGCCGCGGCGTCGGTGGAGGAGACGATCGCGCCGAGCAGCAGCGACGTCCGCCAGTTCAGGCCGACCAGGTAGTGCGCGCCGGCCCCGGTGACCGCGACGCTGACCCCGACCCCGAGCGTGGCGAGGACCGCCGCCGCCGGGACGGCCGGGCGGATGGACCGCCAGTCCGTGCTGAGGCCGCCCTCGGAGAGGATCACCACCAGCGCGGTGTAGCCGAGGACCTGGGTGAGCAGGGCGTTGTCGAAGCGCAGCCCCAGGCCGTCCTGGCCGAGCGCGATGCCGATGCCGAGATAGAGGAGCAGGGTCGGGAACCCGCTGCGGGTGGAGAGGCGGACGGCGGCGATGGCGACGAGCAGCACCGCGGATCCGGCCAGCAGCAGGAGGTTGAGGCGGTCGATCGTCACGCAGCGCACCTCACCTGGTCGCGGAATCAGATTTTACCATCTCTTGATCTTCGATCCGCTGGATTGCCGCCGCCTCGGCCTGCTGCTAGCCGAACCCTGCTGCTGGCCGAACTCTGCTGCTGGCCGGACCCGCTGCCGGCCGGGCCCGCGCCCGCCCCGGCTTTCCGTGGCGCACCGGCCGGTGGCCGGAAGCCCGCGCGGGAGCCGTAGTGTTAGCGTCGGCCCGCCGCAAGCGCGCCGGACCTCCGGCCCCGGCGGCGGTGAAGTGTCCCAGCCTCCCAAGGACCCTGATGCCCCGCAGCAAGAAGCCCCGGCGCGCCCGACTGCTCCTGATCGTGGCGGTCGTCGTCGCGGTCGCCCTGGTCGCGACCTGCGGCTACCTGGGCGTGCGCACGGTGCGCTCGTCCTTCCCGCAGACCGCCGGGCAGCTCCATCTGTCCGGCCTGTCCGGCCCGGTGGACGTGGTCCGCGACTCGGACGGCATCCCGCAGATCTACGCGGACAGCCCCGAGGACCTCTTCATGGCGCAGGGCTACGTCCAGGCGCAGGACCGGTTCTGGCAGATGGACGTGGACCGGCACATCACCTCCGGCACGCTCTCGGAGATGTTCGGCTCCCGCCAGGTGCAGACCGACGCGCTGGTCCGGACCATGGACTGGCGCGGGGTCGCGCAGCAGGAGTACGACAAGGAGCTCTCGCCGAGCACCAGGAAGTACCTCCAGGCCTTCACCGCCGGCGTGAACGCCTGGCTCGGCGGGCACCCGGGCGGGGCGGGCGCCTCGCTGGAGTACGCGATGCTCGGCACGGTCGTCGGCGGCTACACGCCGGCGAAGTGGGACCCGGTGGACTCGGTGGCCTGGCTCAAGGCGCTCTCCTGGGAGATGAGCGACACCATGACGCAGCAGGTCGAGAAGGCGCTGCTGTCCCAGGACCTCACCCGCGCGCAGATCGCCCAGCTGTTCCCGTCCTCGACGGCGGGCGCCGCCGCGCCGGTGGTCTCCGGCGGCGCGGTCACCGGCGGCGCCTTCGACCCGCAGGCCTCCGGCGGCAGCGGCAGCGGCGGTGACAGCAGCGGCAGCAGCGGCAGCGGCACCGGTTCGTCCGGCGGCGCGGTGAGCGGCGGCACCACCGGCGGCGGCGCCGCGAGCGCCGTCACCCAGGACCTCTCGGCCTCCCTGACCGACCTGCCCGAGCTGCTCGGCGCGCCCGGATCCGGCGTCGGCGCCAACGCGTGGGCGGTCTCCGGGGCGCACTCCGTCACCGGCAAGCCGCTGCTGGCGAACGACCCGCACACCGGCGCGGAACTCCCGTCCAGCTGGTACCAGATGGGCCTGCACTGCAACGCGGTCAGCGCGGCCTGCCCGTTCGACGACTCGGGCTTCACCGTGCCGGGTATGCCGGGCGTGCTGGTCGGGCACAACCAGTCGGTCTCCTGGGGCATGTCCGGCCTCG